>Ga0123342_1006121_pt1 | contig 16906 bp, 6 predicted proteins | sample Turbeawhitnodule_FD_89960 | JGI IMG/M metagenome (GOLD analysis project Ga0123342, IMG submission 89960) | Root nodule microbial communities of legume samples collected from Mexico - Turtle bean Mexico white nodule | ecosystem: Host-associated > Plants > Roots > Nodule | place: Mexico: Nepantla... | reverse complement strand
AGAAAATTACAAATAAAGTTCCTATGCTAATTTTGACAAGAAATTAAAGTCTACTCTACACTAGAGTTTATGGCATTTGAACATGTAAAAGAACGTCTTCTTGGATCCTCTCGGCCATAACTCCATGGGTGGCCCAAATCTACCCTTTGGTGGGCTTGCATGTGGGCTTGTGCTTGGGCCTCTTCCATCAATGCTCATTTCAAATTCTCTTTGCATAAGATCAGCAAATTGCTTGCCCAAGAGATTATTAGCTTCTCCAAATATAATATCTTCAACATATGCTTAAACTAATATGAAGTCTTTATCATGGTCTCTTCTAAATAACGTGGTGTCTATATTTCCTCTTTTGAAATAATTTTCAACAAGAAAGTTACTTAGATGTTTATACCACGTTATTGGAGCTTGCTTGAGTCAATATAAATTTTTGTTGAGTTTAAATGCTTTGGTAAGGCATAATCTTCAAAACCTGGTGGGTGTTAAATATAGATTTCTTCCTTGATAAATATGTATAGGAAGGAGCTTTTAACATTCATTTGATACAATTTTATCTTACTGAAGGTAACAAAAGATAATAGAATTCGAATAGCATCTAATCGAGCTACGGGAGCATAAGTTTCTATATAATTTATACCTTCTTGTTGTGAGCAGCCTTTAGCCACAAGTCTAGCTTTGTTTTTCGTAACTTTTCCTTGCTCATCCAGTTTGTTTCTTAACACACACTTGGCTCCAATGATTGATTTTCTAGTGGGTGGTTCAACAAACGTCCAGATATTGTTCTTTTGAAACTACTCTAACTCTTTCTTCATAGACTTTATCCATTGCTCATCTTCTGAAGCCTTGTTAACATTCTTTGGCTCAAGTTGTGATATCATAGTAGATTGATCATTTGCTTTGGATCTTATTGATAGACCTCTATTTGTATCACCAAGTCTACAAGCGGTTCCTTATTCCAAACATTGAAAATAGCTCCAAGATGTAATAAAACAAAGGTAATTTTTACAAATTTATTTGTAATTGAAAATCTCAATTTCTAGACTAGTTTTCTTGAATTCTTCCTATAACTCGTCCACTTGTTTTCTTGAAAATACTCTTTTTAATGTTTCTTTTAAAGATTTGTATTTTTATCTTCCTTTCTTGAATCTTAGCATTGCTTATTGTAGTGGTTCCTTGTGAGGACTATTCTTAGTCAATGATCACATAATTACACTTAAGAAATTGACACATATTGACATGTTGAAGTTTAAAGGAATCCCTACATGAGGTGTGGAGCCAACATTCTCTAAAGATGGTCTTATTACATATTTTTTGTCAAATTTATGTAAATATTTAAAATAAAATTTCAATTATACCCAAAGTTATAAAATATTAATTATTGAGAATGTTTTTTTTAGATGGTTCCAAATTGGGGGAAAAATAGAATTTTACATTATTCTCAAATCAAGCCTAGACAACCCATATACGTACTGAACTACCTCGTGATTTTCTTTGTTGGAGATCTAGGTGGAGCCACCTCCAAGATGAACCTTCCAAAGCCGAAGAAGAAACAAGATGTGTTTCTGTAATTGTATAGACAAAGTGATGTGAGTTGATTTTAAGATTGCACATTTTATGGTGGCACTTTGTTTATGAGTTTTTGTTTTTAGGCAGAATATGGTGAGAAATCCAAAGAAGATTTTCACTGGAAACGAACTTAACCAAGTGGTTAAGTAAGTGTGAAGGTGCACTTCTAAAGGGCAAAGAGAAAAACATATTATAAAGTGGTGATGATGGGGTGCTGAATTTAAGAACAAAATAAGATAGCTATGATAAGATGATGACTGAAAGTAAAGGAGGAATTAAAGAACATGAAGGAAAAAGGAAGGCGCAAATGAATGGAGAGAAAAGAGAAAGAGTGAAGGAAGCTTATGGAGTGGAGGGGATGATTCACGTCACTTGGAAGGTGAGAGGGTTCCAAGATGAGTGGTGCAGAGCCGCCATTTGAAGTGCACTACACTTAAGATAAGACCTAAATTCAGAGAGTACTCAAGACTCACTAAAACACTCTGACAAAGTTTCTTTTCTATTCAATTTCAATGTGTAAATACATGAGGCAAGACACTCTATTTATAGGAAAGAGTGTCTTGGAGAACAAGATAGATGGGTAGGGGTGTCATTTGTGAGAAGCCTTCTAGAATGTAGGTCAAAGAAACCCTAAACCTAGAAACACTTGTCATGAAAGGTGGGCTTGACAAAATCCTAAATTACTAAGCACATCCTACCCAAATTACTAAGCACACCATACTCTAGTTTATTCTTCTATTTGGACCCCTAAAGTGAGCCCAATTTATTTACATAACTTCTCTTGTGGAAAGACAAGAAGGAAGAACTTCTTATATTCTGGTTTATATTTGGTTCTTCTGTTGATGCTCTCTCGAGGTTTGATGGGGTCTGGCTTTGTACACTGAGATGATTGACCTATTCGTGAAGTGTTTGTTGTGTCCTTAGTCATCTGTTGGTTAATGTGGTTTGTATTACAAAGTGGGTCTAGATATTATCTAGAACTGGTTGTACAATTGTTGATGTGTCGGTTGTCTTCTCGCTCCTCACTTCAAGTCTCCTCCTTTAATTGTTGGTGTTCGGTCGGGGTTGATCTGAAAAAGGTACTCTGACGATCAAGTAAGTACTTTGTGTTAAGAGTGTATAATGAAAGTTGATTAAAGTGTACCTTACTCCTCTGTAAAGGGTTTATTTATAGTGTTTAGTCATTGATATTTGTTGTGATGGATCGAATCTATCAAATATAAGTGTCACTGGTGCAGAAAAATAAAACAAGTGCGGCTATTTCGAATTTATAAATGCGGCTTTATAGCCGCATTTGATTAACACGCAGTTGTAAATCAAGAAATACAAATGTGGCTATATAGCCACATTTATAAATACTATTTACAAGTGCGGCTATTTGTTTTAGCCGCACTTGTATATTCCAAATCATTAAAAAAATTAAAAATTTTAAAACATCGTCAATCTTGTGTGAAGGCAACGTTGATGAAGAGTCACGGGAGCGCCAACAACGGCGGCAACAGCAGAAGCGGCGGCGGACAAGGAAGCAACGATGGAGCAAACCAAAAAACCCATGAAGACAATGAAAGAGTACTGAGCAATGCAAGAAACCAAACAATGTAAGAAAAACGAATGTCAGCCAACGAAACAGTGCTTCGAGACCACCAATGCAAGGAAAAAAACATATATAAGAAAAACAAAAACATCTATGCATATATTTGTGAAGATGAAGAGGAAGAAAGAGAGCTCAAAAAACTTACATTGACACAAATGGAATGCAGATGCAGCAGAAGGAGACGAACTCAGAGTGCGAACGCGAAACGGTGGCAAAGACGAGAAAGAAAGTATGAAATTATGTGTGACGCACTTCAAAATTTAGGGTAAAAAAGGATTTACGAATGCGGCTAAAGGTAAAACCGCATTCGTAAATCAAAACGTTTTGATTTACAAGTACGGCTATACAAATAGCTGCATTCGTAAATCAAGCACTTTGATTTACAAGTGCGGCTATACAAATAGTCGCATACGTAAATCAAGCGCTTTGATTTACAAGTACGGCTATATAAATAGCCGCATTCGTAAATCAAAACTCTTTGATTTACGAATGCGGCTATACAAATAACCGCATTCGTAAATCAAAATAATTTCAAAAATGCCACCGCGTTTTTTACGAAAGCGGGTAGCGCAAAAGCCGCACTAAATAAAGAGTATCATTTTCTTCTTTTTGCACTAGTGTGTTGACTGATTTCTAGAGATATTCATCGATTTATATGGAGGTATATTTGGAGATTAACTTTAATAAATATCTTCACTAAATAAGTGTTAGTTGATTTCTCGGAAGTGTTTGAATTTGGTGGAACATGATCATGATTCGTATAGAGTTTCCATAACTGTTACTGCTACCATTTATTAAGTACCTTAAATATATTTTGATACGATCGGTCGGTTACCGAAACCAAATGACATGACTTATACAAGGGGATTTGCACTAGGAGCAGTTCTTACAGCTTCTTCGGATCATACTTTCTTGATCCAAGGGGATTTCCCGAATATGAAAACCTTGTTTATATTTTGTTTGTTTTTGTAGTGTTGATTGTGATTGGATGTGGTTTCTAATTGCAATAGGATAATTGTGGGTTATTTGTTGGGTAGAACACTCTTGTAGGATTTAAAAGTGATTTTCTTGGAGTCTTTGTGTGTTGTAAAAGACTTAATACAATAAAATATTCGCTAATATAGTTGAGAAATTAGATGTTAGTTCTTGTGAAAAAGTGACTAATATAAAATCTGAATATGTGAATTTTTTTTTCTTCTTACTCTATAATTTGTGTATTGTGTTCTTTAAGTGTTTTTCATTAAAACAAGTTTTTAACATGTTAATCTCATTATTTTAATTAATTCTTTTTGTTATATTATAAATTATAACTAAATTTTAATGTTTTGTTTGGTAACCTAAAATATTTTAATGTATTGATGTTAGAAAAACTTTCATTCTAAACTCGTTTTTTTTAAAAGAAAATCTTGATTATTTAATTCATCTCACTTTCAAACTTGACCTAATTCTTTACACTAAGCATAACTTCATTATTAATATAAATTTTAGAATTTTCTATCATTATTCATTAATAAAAGAAACACACATATATACTCGTAATACTAAATAACAATAAATTACGTTAAATTAGGAGTACTAGTATGCACTACTTATGCTCTGAAAGGAAAGAAAAAACAGGTAGTGGGTAGCTAGCATACCCCCTACACCAATTTGTAGGCTAGATTGCTACTTTTAGTTTTGTTAAATTAAAATATAAAATATAATTTTAAAAATATATAAATAATACAAATATAATAATAATAATAATAATTTAAATTAAAAACACTTTTAAATTAAATTAAATTCAACTATTTTATAATTTAATACATAAAAATAATATACAGTTTTAATTTATCTAATTAAAAATATTAATTAACTAAATAAAACTCATTGATATAATAAAATGTTTATTGACAGTTCAATTTATCAGTTTATTTAATTTGTTTTGTCACCTTGTTCAAAATCTATATACCTCTAAAAAAGAAACAGTTTTGTTGTTTCATAAAGATATTTGCTTTTTGTTTGCAATTGTAGATTGCACAGAAGAGAATCTTTAAGTAGGACATGCACCTAATTAAAAGCGTATCGTTCTGTACTCTGAATTTGGAGTGTCCTTAGAAAAGCGTCTATAAATAGGTTTTATTGAAAAGAAATTAAGAAAAAATAATACTGGTTATCATCATATGTAACTTAAAATGATGTTTGGGAAAGTAAACTTTAAAGACAATTGCATCTAGGTGCTAATATAATAATGAGATGGGGATACCTGTAAAAAATATATGTTGATAAAAAAAAAAATGGTTTAAATATATTTTTTATTTTTTGCTTTCGTATAAAATTGATTTTTATTTATAGTTTAAATTTTAGATCTTATGATACTGAGAAAATTATTGAAATTAACATTTATTAATTTTTTTTACTCGTCAAATGATTTGTTACATACTTGTTTCAATAATTATTTTACCATAAATATTTAAAATATCTAAAATTTGAATTAAGAATAAAAACCAATTTCATCTCAAAATATAATAATAATAATAATAATAAAATATTTACTCAAAATAAGTTTGCATTTATTAATTTTAAGCCACATATTGAAGAGTTGGAATTATACATGTAAAAAAAAACAAAACCTTATTCTCTTCAATTAAATTTGACGAACTTTCAAGTAAACACCACGTATGTTTTCTCATGAAGTAAAAATTAATTTTAGAAGAAAAAAAATAATTAGTTATTATATTGATTAAATTAGAGACCATTTTAGAAACTATTTTTTTTTTAAAATTAATTTCTATTATTGTTAAATAGTTTTTAAATTTGGTAGAAAAACTTGGTTGTTAATTAGATACCAATTTAAAAATCATTTAACAATAATATAAACTAATTAGAAACCAAATTTTTTTTAGTCTCTAAAATAGTTTCTAATTTAGTCTTTATATCAACTAAATATTTTTAGTCTCTAAAATTAGTTTTCATTTCATGATTATCTTGTAGTGTTGAAAATTGACGATGAATTATTGTTACTTAATGTGTCAACTTAACTGAAATGTGAAGTTACATAATAATTTTTATCATGAAAGTTGGTATAAAAAAATGACGGTGGGTGCTAATATTTGGATGTGAGATTTTATTGATGTTATTTTCAATTTAAGAAAAATAATGGTAGAAATGTGGAAGAGATAGAAGGTCATGATGTGAGTAATTTAAGGGCATTGGTTTGGGTTTGTTGGATGTCACATTGATGTTGAAGATATATATTGGGGTACCACAAGTTGGTACCATTCCCACTCCTTGCATGTGAGCTGCTTTTGAAATTTAGGTTCTTTTTTATTAGGATGCCACTTATCTTTTATCAAAACACTTTTGATGTTTGACAATGAAAGCCACTTACACCATGTTATGATAACACAAAAAAAGGTCAATTTTACTTTACAAAATCTTACTGACATTATAAAAAAGTTGAAACGTTTTTTTTTTATCTTTCTAAAAAAATCAGTTAAGTATTTATAGTCATAAACAATGTTAGTATTTTTATTGTGTTACATTATAATATGAGCTGTATGTAGTACCATAATATCACAACCAAAATTAATTTCTATAACTCAATGCAATAAAAGCAAAGGAGGACAAAGGAAAAGGCACTCAGGGTCGGTTTTATTTAACTATAATTATTACATAATTTTATTACCCAAATATCTAATGAAAAAGAAAAATAACAGTTCTGCAAAAGTTAAGCCTATGAACATAGTCTATTTGTTTGGTTTAAATGATAAAAAATTGAACACATTGTGTTGGAATCCGTCGAGACGTCGACTAAAGATGAAAATATTTCATTGTATATAAGTAAGTGCAAACCTCACTCCATGAGTTGATTTTATGGAGTTGAGTTAGATTTAAAGTCTACTTCGTAATATGATATCAGAGCCATTTAAATAAAGTTTATTTTAACTAGTGTTTGTTGACCTATCGTGCCACCCGCTATTGAACCCACTTCATAATATACACATTTTTGTGAAAAATTAAATAAGTTTAGAAAGTTAAAATTAATTTTTATATTTAGTAATAATAAGTTTTTAGCAAACAAAACAAAAGACAGATTATATATAAGATAATTTTCATTTATGAAAATTTTATTTTATTGATGTATATCGAGAGAAGTTTATCAAAAAGTTTTCTAGATAAAATAATTGCATTCCCTGTTTGAAACTTTTTTTTCTTTTGTATTTATTTCAAAAGTTTTGTTGAGAATAAAATAATGCAATTTAGAAATTCGGCTTCATCTTGGCATAGAATTTTGTTATTAATTACTTTATTAATATTTCATATTTTCTTCTTTCATTTTCATAATATAAAAATAACTAATTTTTCATTGTCATAACATTATATAATTAATTCAAAATTATATAATTAATTTAAAACTATATTTCAAACTATATAATTCTGAATTAGTATTTCAAAATATAACTATGTATTGTTGAATATGGAATATAGTTTAGATTATTAGATCCGATGTTCTAGTTTATATAATAAAAAATTATATTTTAATAAAATTTAAAATATGATTTTGAATTATATAATATAAAATATATTATAAAATTTAAAATATAATTTTAAATTCTCTAATTTATAAAATAATTTAAAAATAATAATTTTAAATTACCTAATTAATAAACTATTACTAAAAATTAATTAAAAACTTCCCTAAACAACATAAAATTTAAAATATATTTTCATGTAAACTTTCCAAAATCCATCAGAATATATACTCTAGAAAGTGTTTAACATATTCCAAAAAGAATGAGATTTTTTTTATTTAAAAATGAATAAGAGTATTTTAATAGATGTATTATAATTATAAAGTGAAAGAATAATATATAAAGAGTATTTTAATAAAGGCATTAAAATTATAAGCTGAAAGAAAAATATATGAAGATAGAAAAAGAAAATGGCCTATGATTCTACCATATTAAAAAACTTAATTATACTTTTTTACCCAAAATCAATAAATAATACTTTTTACAACAAAAGTTAAGAAACATATTTCAGAATAATTTTTTACCATTTCACGGTGATAGGGTTTTGAAATGTTCTATCTAATGATAATTTGAAATTGATTTAATTATTTCAAAATAATTTATTTTAAAACCCATTATAATAAGATTTATTATTACAAAATGATGTTTAATTATTTTTTTCCAAAAGTACTTTGAACTGCAAGTTCCTCACAATTTGAAACTCATTTTCTTTTCTTTTTATGAATAGTTTTTGTGTCATTAGAGATTTTTCACTCTTTTTTATGTTATAGGTGCAAAAATGTGGGTAAAGGTCATTTCATTAAAAGTATATTTGAGAATAGATTCTTGTTCTAAAAATAACATTTTATATAATAGATTCTAAACTATTGCTGGAAAACAATTTGCAATGTGTTTTAAATTATTTTAGAAAAATATTCTATAAAAATAAATCTCATTTCAGCACATTTTAAAATGATAAATCTAAAATAGTTAAAAACCAATTATAATTAAAAAAAAAAAAGAGTTATGAAACCCTCATTATGGAATGTTGTTAAAATATTCTTCCATGTTGCATGTGTTTGGAGTTACTTTTTTTTTAATTTCCTAAAATTCATTCAAAATTGAAATTTTGATTAGTGCAGGAAACAACTTGTGGGGACTGGAGGGAGAGAGTTTTTTAAAAATAAAAAAATATTAATTAATGTAATTAAAGTAAGAAATAACATTATTAATTACGATAATTACATTTTAAGATACATAATTTAATTACTTATATTTTTATTCTTTATTCAATAATTTACTCATAAATTATTTAGGCACTTAGAATTTATTTTCTTCATATTGATTTTGATAAAATTATACGTGATTATTTTATTTGGGAAAAATATTAAATATATTATTTAATTTGAATAATTCATGTATAAATTATACAACTTTTTAAGTTAATATTTTTTTAATATTGAATAATAAACTTATAATAATTAATAACGAGATTACAAAAAAAAAAGTAACAAAATGTCAAACATTTAAAAGTAATACAAAGTTTACAGAGATGACAAATCAATATTTTCAGGTTATATTACTCTTAAATTACGTAAAAGTATAAAGAAAATAATTATGATATAATTTTATTATATTATATTTGATAATCATAATATATTCAAAATTTATTTTATAATGATTTAATTTTATAATATTAAAGTTGATATATAATAAATTAATCATTAAGGTCGACGTAAAATATAATTATATTTAATAAAATAAAATATTTAAATAAAATTATTGAATGAAAAAATTAAAAAAAAATATTTATAAATTACCTTATATATATCAAATAAAAAAAATACTTAATTAAATTACATGTTTAAAACAATCTAACCATCTTAATTTAAAATATATATTGTTATATTAATTATACTAAATAATATTTTTTTTACTACTAAATAAGAGCTAAAATAATAATAATAGAAAATGTCAAGATTTAAAATTTAAAAATATATTTGGAGAAATTAAAATTAAATAGAGTCATATTACAAAAACTAAACATTTTTAAACAAAAAAGTATATATAAGTGTAATTTGAAAAAGAAAAAAACATGAGAGGATATGTTATCAGTATATTTGAAAATCCAAGAGTATAGAGAATATCTTTTTGCACAATTTAATATTAGGTTTTATAAATATATAAACATTCATTCTTTAATATTATAAATATAACTATTAATGTAGTACATTTTGTTGTGTCTCTTTTCAGTTTGTACAAATTCTTCAGGTTATTTATAATTCTTTTACAATTGCTTCCTTAAATTTGCACGTTTATTGTCATTAAGTATTTATAACATTTTTTAAGACATTTAACTTTAAGCTTTGATTTTTTTATTTGATAGTCACTCAATTTTTATTTGGATTTTAACTTTGATAATATTAATAGTTATTATCAAATCTTAAGAATAATTTATGTAATTTTTTGGCTATCTTTTAATTCTCTACAAATTATTTGGATTTAAATCCATAAACCCCATAAAAGATGTACATATTTTACTAATAAAGTTCTTTTAAAAATAAAGTTAATTTTTTTTATTGTTGCATTGAATTCTATTACTTTGCATAATTTTTATCTTTTATAATAATTGTATTTTTAATCACATAGATTAAAGATATTGAGATCACTTATACAAAAAAAATGTTTTTAAGTTTAAATAAAAAATTAAGATTTAATATTCCCACATAACTAAACAAAAGATTTAAAGAAAAAAAAATATAAACAGAAGATTTACATAAGTTAACTGGATATAACTCGCTTTTTTAAAGACCACTGTGAGCCCAAGGCCCGAAGATAACTGCAGTGCAGGCCCAAAAGCCCAGGTTGCTTTGTGGGAATATTTATTTTTCCACATCCATACTTTCTCTCTACACCTCCATAGGTGTACAAAAAGTTCAATTATTCATAAGTTGAAAATATTTAAAATTGTGTAATTTAGACATCTATTCTTAATTGTGTAATGTGGATTTCAAAAATATATTTTGGATTCAATAATCCATAAGTGTATTATGGATTATACAATTTATACATTTATAGATTGTAAAAATATATTAAAGATTACATAATTTAGAAATATGAGAATATATTAGAAATATGAGAATGTATTCTAAAATATATTTTCAGAGAATTTAATCTAAAAATGCATAAATATATATTGAAATTTAGAAATTTAGAAATCAATTTTGCATCACATCTGAAATTCATTTTTAAATTATGGAATCTAAAAATGTATTTCAGATTTAGAAACACACTGTGTAATTTAAAACAGTTATTTGAATTATAATTCTTGCAAGGGCAAACAATTGCACCCAATCAACTTTTGAAATTTTAAAATTGGCCTTTATTCTAAAATTGAAATTTTAGAATTAAAAAAATGCATTTTTGAAAAGAAAATTCAGAATACATTTTTGTGGTCTTGAAATGAAATTTCAGAATAGAATTGGAAAACCAAAATCTCATTCTTGAAAAGAAATTCTAGAATAAAAAAAAAATTCAAATAACAAAATCTGAAAACGTATTCTGAAAAAATAGATTTTGGAATCTGAAAAAGTGTTATAGAAACCTAAATCCATAAATGTATTCAAATCTAAAATACATTTTGACCTGCACCACTCTTATTTAAAAACTACAGAGAGCATTTTAATTTTTTCACGTTAGTGAAAGAGCATATGTTCAAATTTGTTAGGTGTAGGAAGTAATTGCCAGAAGAAACAACGAGGTTACAAATGTGATGGAGGAATGACATCCAAATACTACTTGACAATTTCTTCCTACACCGTATCAATTCTAACCTGCACCTATCATTTTTAAAAATTTTCAAAATTAACTTTATTCTGGATTTAAAAATCTGAAATAGTAAAAATAATTCAAAAATAAAAAAATATATTCTAGAAAAAAAAATTCAGAACATAAAATTAAAAATGCATTCCAGATAAATATTTTTGGAATTCAAAAATGTGTACCGGATATCTAATTCCGAAATATTTCCGGATAAAAGGATCTTGAAGTAATTTTATTTACACTGTTTTATTTTCGTTATTTTTGAAGCGCATTTTTGAAATTGACATGGTGCAGGAGAAGTTGCCACACTACTTTCTTCCTAGGCCCAAAAACAAGAAAAATGAAGCTCCATTTTGTTTTGTTTCTTTTTTGTATCTACCTCTTCCTTCAAAGATTTTAAAGAACACTTGATACTAAAATAAAGGGCACAAACACTTTGTTTGGCAAAACATTTCCCATTTGAAAAACTTTTTGTTAATAAAAGAAACTGAATGTTTAGGATATTAGCTGGAATTTTGTAAAATAAAAAAAACTTGTTTTAATAAATATAAAAAAAATGTACTTATTATTAGCTTTCAAAAGTATTATTTTCCTTTTAGTTCCATACACTTTGTTTGAACATATTTTTTCATAAACATTGTTTTTGAAAAAAAAAATAGTTTCTCTGTTAATTTAAATTAGTTTATAAAAAATCAAAAATAAAGTTTTAAAAATTATATGAAAAGAATTCTACTGATCTATATAAGTTAGTTTTATCTTTTGGAAAAGTTCATTTTTATTTTCTATTTTTTTCTTCTTGTTATGCTTTTTTTTATGAGAAAATGTTAGGGTGATTCTACACCAATGAGTCATAAGCATTTCATATAAGAAAGTCAAGTCGCCACTTCCAACCCAAAACTTTAAGGAATTTGGTATACGAATTTTCTTTCTCATATATTTCTCTTCAGGCACATTCCTACTTAATGTGAGACAAACTAACACTTGAAATCCTAACAACCACCCCTTCAAGTGCGAGTTTCTTCCACACTGATACACTTTCGCACAAGGAACACTTGTACTACTATTTTTTTTATCACAATGGGATACCCTTACCTGAAACCCTTTATTAGGAAGACTTCTGATACAAGAAATCTTAACAATACATTATTCAACCACTCATGTGTTTGATTTAGGTTCATCGCACTAGTTTGTTAGGTTTTTTCTGTTGGAAAACACCAGGGTGATTCGACACCAATGAACCATGAACATTTCATATAAGAAAGTCAAGACATCACTTCCAACCCAAAATCTTAAGGTATTGGTATGCTAATGGAATCCTTGCTTGCATCTTCATAAGTCTTCGTATTTCCTTGAGTTATGCGGTTTGATGGAGGTAAAATGTGAGTTCCATGGATGAATTTCAAATATGACTAAGGTGAGTTTGGTGGTGAAAGTAAAGGTTTAGAAGAGGTGAGACAAACTTCTAAAGACTTTTTAAGCTAGACATTCACAAGTGATAACAACGAAGTAAGCAAGAAGACAAACATGCTAAAAATTTGGCAGCATTTATTTATCAAATCCAAGCTGAATTACAAGGTGATTAACACCTCTATTTATAGTGCTAATTGGTGCCAAATTTTAGAAATTTTCCTCCACTCATAGCTTGACAAATGACACTCTACAATTGGTGCAATTCCTCTCCATTCCTAGCTTGACAAGTGACAATTTGGCATTGGATGGGGAAATTCTCTATTGAGGTGTTGCCATGTGGATGCTCACATCTTCCATGCTTGGTCCGATTGGCTTCACACATCCCTCATGAGCTAGAAAGTGACGCTCCATGTCACTCCTTTAGTCTGCAAAGATGCTAACCGATCTAGGTTGCAATTGGGCTTAAGAAGGCCCAATTGTAACCTTAGCTAGACTCTTCTATTTTATTTACACCATATCCAACTAGGTCCAATACATGACCCATGAAAATGGGCCCAAATACAAGCTCAAAATAAGAACATACACTACTATATACAATTTTTACAAGACTAGAAAAATTGGAAGAATAATAAAAAAATAATTCTCCATAAGAGTAGAGTCTTTTGAGCTCCTTTCTCTTCTTCCAACCTTCTAGCCATGACCCTTATTAAGGGTTCAATATGTATCCTTCCAGATGGTCCTCCATCAGACCTTCCCTCTTGAAAAGGATATGTCCTCATATCAGATTCTTCAATATAGTAATCACCATTTGCAACAGGAATCAAATCACAAACATTAAAAGTGGTGTTAACTCCATGTGCATTATCATTTATGTGCTGAAGGACCTAGAATGGACCATCTCCTTTGGGACTGAGTTTTGACTTTCATTGGTTTGGAAATCTTTCTTTTCTTAAATGTAGCCAAACCCAGTCCCCTTCCTCAAATATCCTTTTCTTTCTCCCTTTGTTGTTGTGATCAACATATTTTTAAGGTTTTTTTTTCAATTTGGGATTTAACCTTCTCATGAAACTTCTTGATAAACTTCGCTTTAGAAATTCCTTCTTTATGAATCAAAGAAGAAGTTTCTGGAAGTGGTAATAAATTACGAGGTGTGAGATGATTAGATCCATAAACAACCTCAAAAAGAGAAAGATAGTAGTCATGTTGGCTACTATGTTATAAGCGAATTCTACTTGAGGAAGATATTCATCCTAGGACTTCTTGTTGCCTTTTAAAAGTACCCTTAACAATATGGATACGAATTTTTTTACTACCTCAGTCTGTCCATCAGTTCAAGGATGACATGTGGTAGAAAACATGAGTGTAGTTCACTCCCTATCAAACCCAATAGTTTTGGAAAGACCATGTAGTTTGACAACTTTTTTGAATAACAAAATGCAATGTAGCTAGCATAATCTATTTTGTGGTAGGGAATAAAGTGATTCATCTTACTAAAACGATCTACCACCACAAATATAGAATCATAGCCCCTTTGAGTCATTAAAAGTCTTAAAACAAAATCCATGCTAATGTCTTCCCAATGGGCTCTAGCTATAGGAACGGGAGTATAAAGTCCATGAGGCATAACTTTAGACTTAGCTTGCAAGCAAATTTTGCATTTAGAACAATTCTTTTGAACATCTACTCTCATGTGAGGCTAATAAAATTTACTTTTCAAAATAGCTAGAGTTTTATCAACTCCATGATGGCCCATGAGACACCTTCATCAATTTCTTTCACAAGAAGCTTTTTGATGGATCATTGGGGTATACAAAGTTTTCCTTTATTAAAAAGATACCCCTCGAAAATGTAGAACCCATCCAAAGGCTTATTGGGGCATGATGCAAATATGGATGCAAAATGCCCATCTTGTTTGTGGTAGTTGACTGTAATAAATACTGTTTAATACGTACATTTCCCTTGGTGTGTCTCCTTATAGGGTCGTGAGGGGCCTCTGACATTAGTTTAAGATTAAGGTAGGTTTTCAGGTTAATCTTTAGATTTTAGATGAGTTTCCGTATAACAATTAAGTTAATCATTTTGTGTTAAGGAATGCTTGTCAGGACATGTCCGAGGGGTACTCTATCAACAAAAATGACCGAGACCCTCTCAAAATCGTACAGTACACTTGCCCCCAAGCTCGAAAGGTCAATATCTTGAAGAGGTTTCTAGTGGTGTCGACCTTGGTGGGTGGTTTTGGAGATTCAAGATTTTAAAGTGGGTTCTAAAATATTTTGGGCGTTTTTGCAGGATTTTTTGAATTTTAATCTCACGTTGGGATCCAAGTGTTTCCATTTCATAACTATTAGATATGAAAAGATCTAACGATTATGACACGCGTGACGGTTGAATTTCTCGCGACTCTTAGCCTATAATGAAGAACGCATTTGAAGTGGGGGACCACTTTTTTTCTCTGCATCTCGAATGGTGGCTAGGTGTCGAGAATTCCCTTTTCCTTTAGGTTAGTCATGTCTTCTCTCAATCCTCTTCTTCTTCGGGTGGGCACTCCTTGGCAAACTTCGATCATTCCTCGGTGGACGTGGGTAGTGAGGTCTTTGCAACTAGGTCATGTTGCGCGGATGCTCCAAATAGGGCGTTGGATTTTGCTACTGAACGTGCTGAAAGCAAATTACCCTTGAGGTCCAGGTACTCCTAGGTTGACAAGAAGGAGTCTAAGTATTTCTTGCGATTTTGGTGGATGTCATCGGTGAATGTTTTCGTTGCCAGCATTTCGCTACAGAACTCCAAGAAAAATATCGGCATAAGCTCGGCCGGTAGGTGCTATGCTATAGACAACGTCTATCATGGTCAAGAGGATGACATTTTTGTAATTATTGTATTTAAGATAAAACTGATACTAACTCGGTCATGTTAATTATTGCTTTTAGGCAAAGGTCTCTTAGTTGAGACATTTGTGCATCGCAATTGATGCCTTAGTTTAATGCATCTCGATTTGATGTGAGCACATCAACTTATGCTTTAAGACGAAGGTATCTCGATTGATACTTAACATGCATCTTCAGTTGATGCTAACACATCGGTTTGTGCTTTCAGCCTTAGGTATCTTAGTTGATACTAGGCAGATGCATCTCGGTTGATGCTAGCACATCGGTTTGTGCTTTTAGCCAAGAGTATCTCTATTGATACTTAGCTTGGTGCATCTTGGTTGATGCTAGCACATTGATTTGCGCTATGTTTGGACTAACCAGTAACTTTTCGAATAAAATTTTCTAAAAATGTGTTTGAATGGCTACCTCGTTAAACCTTCCTTAGGGAAAAAAGGACTAAGGTAGGAAAGAATACACTAGTGAGTATTTACATGCTATTGTTAGCTGGAATAAAATTTTAAGAGGGTGATGTTCCATGTCCTAGGGATCGGTTTTCCCGAGAGGTGTTCGAGCCGGTATACGTCATTCTTTCCTTCGTCTATTACGTGGAACTGTACCTCCTAGTTGGATGACAACTTACCTTGATTCTTTCTTGCCCCACTGTGCATTCTTCATACCAAGTCTCCCTTGTGAAAGGATCTCGGCTTAACCTTAGTGTTGTATCTTCTTGATGCTCTTACTTTGCAAGCTTCGTCCCTTATCTGGGCCTTGTCCCACAATTCGCCGAGCAAATCTAGGTTGGCAACTAGGCTTTCATTCTTCAAGTTTAAGTCGAAGAGCGTTCTCCTGATGGAGGCTTCACCAATTTTGACTGGGATCATCGTGTTGGTCTCGTATGCGAGGCTATAGGACGTCTCGTGAGTGGCCGATTGCAGCGTACATTTGTATTCCTATAACACCTTAAGTAACTCCTCGATCTACTTATCATTGGTTGTTCCTAGTCATTTTTTTGCTATGTGAGGATTGTTGAAGATGGCTGCTGCCCCTTCAAGATTGTGTTTGATGAAGGCTTATATGTAGTGTTTGATGAAGACTTATATGTACATTTCATTTGTTTTTGCTTTGCTTTAAGTGTGTCTTAGATAGTGCTTAGAGGTTGT
>Ga0123342_1006120_pt1 | contig 16910 bp, 11 predicted proteins | sample Turbeawhitnodule_FD_89960 | JGI IMG/M metagenome (GOLD analysis project Ga0123342, IMG submission 89960) | Root nodule microbial communities of legume samples collected from Mexico - Turtle bean Mexico white nodule | ecosystem: Host-associated > Plants > Roots > Nodule | place: Mexico: Nepantla... | reverse complement strand
GAAATTCAGCGTGTTAAAGATTGTTTATTACAACAATTTCGCATTAAAGATCTTGGAGACCTAAAATATTTTTTAGGGATTGAATTTTCCCGTTCCAAAGCTGGTATTTACATGTCCCAAAGATATTTTGCAGGATACGGGACTCACAGGTGCTCGTCCAGACAAATTTCCAATGGAACAATACCTAAAACTCACACCAGACTATGGAGAGTTATTAAAGGATCCAGTCAAATACAGGCAACTCGTGGGACAACTGATATACCTCACGGTTACTCGGCCTGACATAGCATTTTCGGTTCGGACCCTAAGTCAATATATACCGCATCCACGGAAACCTCATTGGATCAGTCCTTCATATGTACCGACACAGTATCAGCTCGCAAATATTTTTACGAAGACAGTGGGCAAAGAACGATTTTTGACGCTACGACACAATTTGGAGTCTTGATCTTCACCTACCAACTTGAGGGGAGTATTAAGGAAATAATAATTATCAAATTATTTGCAATTATTATATGCAATATTTGACGATATTGACCCAATTATATGCAATTAATTTAATAATTATAGAATCTCATTATTAGTATCCTAGCTAATTAGATTGTAATTTGGGATAGAGAAACTCCCCTATATATTTCCTATACATGAGTGATGTAATATACACGTAAGAGAATAAGAAACATTTCTTCTTCTTATCATTTTTTATCATTTTCTTACAAAGCCAGTACGTGCAATCTGTTCTGCATAATAATAATCCAGACTAACTAGGCACTATTAGAAGTGATTTTGCTGGGTTTGAACTTGCATATTTTAAGTTTTCATAAAGGTCGAAACATTCTTGAAATTTTTAATATTTCATCTTCGTTCACTTTCCCATTTCTTTGGGGTTCTTCTGTTCGTGATCTTTTTCTTTCTCTGTGAGAGCGTTTCACAGTGTTCTGTGTTGTTCTTTTCGATTGCTGAAGGTGTTTTCACCATTCTTCACACACGGTTCTTCTTCACATATTTTATTAAGATATATTATAATTCTAATTAACTTGAGAATATTAGTAAAATTTATATCTTTATAACCGTGTGATAGTAAGTAAATACATTCATGTTGATAGTACTACTTTCTATAATAATTACCTCAAAATAAATACCAATACTGAATCAGATTCTTTGCAATGAATTTCTTTTACATTTTACAGTTACTCATAGAATTTGAAGTATTAAAAGAATGAAAAGTATACACCCATGATATCATCCACTAATCTGTAAGAAAACTATTAAACAGAAACTAAACTAAATTTAGAAACATGCGGCAAACTTTAAGTAGGTAAGGAAAAGTAAATTAATTAGATATTCACTAATATAAAAGTCAAACATTAACTTTTTGATAACTTTTCAAATGAAAGTGTACAAGCATCTGAACTCTTACTGCATGATATAAACCTCTTATCATATCATGTCTTCCAACAAGATTATTATAATAGCAACTGGGAATGCGGAATTGCATGGTCTGTAAAGAATTTGCATTCATCATAACATATTCCGCAAATTGAAACTCAAATGAATAACCCGAGTAGCATCTAAGACAACAGGTTCTAAGGTGTAATGAAATGCATGTAGGAACAGTAACTGGATATGGCAAAACTGCTCCTAAATTGCCATCAACTTCAATGAAAAGAGTTTGAAGCTTTGGACAACGTCTGAACACTTCCAAGACGTGAAGCCATCCCTCACTTAACACCACAATGGCAAACTCAAGTTGAACTAAATTCTGAAAATCAAAAACCAGGTATTCTTTACGTATCTGCAAGAAATACAAAATAATATAACATGAGAAATCGCATTTTTTTAAATGAAAAGTATACAAGAAACGAATTTTACAGGCATTACCAAATTTGTTACCAAAACTTCAACATTCTTAACAATTTCCAATGGAACTAAAAATGTATCGATTTCAGCTCTGACCAACTTGGGCAAACTGTGGACATATTCTAGATTTCTATAACTCAAAGTGTTGATGACTTTCAAGTCCTCGAGATTAAGACTCCCTGAAAAAAACTGTTGAAGAAGATCTACACATCCTGACAACCCAATAGAATTCAAATGCAAGATTTTAAGCAAGGGCAAATCAACAAAAGAAATATTTTTCGGTGCTACATAGACCAACTTGATAACTACAAGAGTTTTGCATGTAAACACCATAGAAAGCACCGCAGTGACCAAACCCAGTTTGTGCTGAAGGTGTTTTCAAGTCTAGGACTTCTTCTCATTACATCCTCAAGGCATTTCTCGATTTTATTATGATTATGAAAAGAGGGACATATAAGGCGTAATCTATGGAGGGATTGGTCCATATCGCGCCCACGCAGAAAAGAGTTCACTAAGAGAAGAAGCAGAGAGAAGGCCTCTTTTTCTTCGTCATAATCTAGATTTATCGTATCGTAGTCGAAATTCAAAGAGGGAACTGAACGAAAAGAATTTGCATGCGAGTGAAAAGATGAAAATAAAAGAAAAGAATTTGCATGCGAGTGAGAAGATGAATAAAATGAGGAGAAAAAAAGTTCTTTGTTAGATATAATTATAAGATTAACGTTAAATATACAATATAAAAATATATAACAATTGAAAAATAAAATAAATATAATTAAAATAATTTATCCAAAAAATAAAAGATGGATTAAATATGATTTTTATTATATATATTGAAGTTGAGGTTCTTTATGTTCCTAGTATATATTTTTTTCTGTTTTGGTCCGTATTAAGATATTTTTGTTTTGGTTTCATTTACATTACTTTTTGGTTTTATTATACTGCATTACTTTTAAAGCATCTTTGTCATTTTTCTCCAATTCAAAAATAAATAAATTAATAAGACTTCAACTGTAATTAATATATTATTTGATTGTTGAAATTTTTAAAATTGAAAAAAAATTATTATTATTTAATTATATTTTAAGATTCATGATCTTAAATTTTATGTTCTATTAGCATATTCCAAAGACTTGTAAGATTTAGGTTTTACGTATATGACCTTAGTTACAGCCCATGCAATTTTAAATGGCTAATTAACTTGTGAACAGATTTTCAATTGTTATACAAAAGAATCCAGATTCTGATTGTTTATGGTCAAGAATTAAGTTAGATTAATATCTTTTATTTAGGTGTAAAATTTGTTATTGCTCATTACCTATTGTGTATACTAATTGTTTATGTGTTGTAGTATTCTAATTGTTATCCATCTAAGAGGTTTTTAGAACTGATTATGTTCTCGAACTAATTTGGGAACTGGGAGAACTATTGACTCTGGATGCTATTCGGTCGGTCTTCACGTGTTCAACGCTCCTTCTTCGGTCTTTCTCGTCGAGTGGCTACTCAGACAGGTGGGTACTTGCAGATGGCACTCCAACGTTCAAGTCAGTGTGGTGTCGTATTCGGCTGTCAGAATACCGTTCATAATGACGTATATTTTCCTTTGGAGTGCGTGATATTTATATTACCTTGATGGACCCTTGCTGTTGGGCCGGATTAAGGAGTTGGTTTGTGATTAGGGTTGGATTAGGTCATCCCTTAACTATAGGTTAGTCTTGCTAGTCAGGTCAACCTTTGACTTGAGTATCAACTGTACATTGTGAGTTGGACCTCTATCCTCAACCAGGTAAGTTTGTTTCAACTGGTGTAAAAAATGAGGCAATTGTGCCCATTGACAAGAGATGAGAATATTTCATTGTATATAAGTGGGTGTAAACAAATTAAGGGTTACTTCAGGTAACTCAACCCATAAACACAATCACAAGGTTACACCCTTGTGAAGGAAGACTTGAAGGATGATAAGTGGAAGTGGTGCAGATCTGAAGATTATGGTTTTATTGTCAAATTTGATTATGAAATTATAGAATACAGGTTGATAGAAGTATGGGAGGGAAGTTACTCATATATATGAGGTGTTTTGCAAAGTTCTTTGTTTGGTGCCTCTTTAACAAAAAACTTGCATCATCTTCGTTCTTCACTTTCCCTTTTCTGTAGGTTCTTCTGTTCGTGCTCTTTTTCTTTCTCTGTTTATGGAGATCGTTTCACAGTGTTGTGTGCTTTTCTTTTCGATTGCTGAGGTGTTTTCATCATTCTTCACACATGGCTCTTCATCACAGATCCATACGCAGCAATTGTATTAAGATATATTCTAATTCTAACTTGAGAATATTAGTAAAATTTATATCTTTATAATTGAGTGATAGTAGGTAAATACTTTCATACCAATACTGAATTACGAGTCTTTGCAATGATTTTCTTTTACATTTTTTCATAAAATTTAAACTATTCAAGAATTAAAAGCACAAAACCATGATATCATCCTCTAATGGGTAAGAAAAATATGAAACAGAAACTAAACTAAATTTAGAAACATGCGAAGAAGAAAAGTAGATTAATTTGATAAACATTCACAAATATAAAAGTCAAACATACTTTTCAAATGAAAGTGTACAAGCATCTGAACTCTTACTGCATGATGATAAATCTCTTATCATATCATGTCTTCTCAAAAGATTATTATAATCATCACTGCGAATGAGGAATTTCATGGTCCGTAAATAATTTGCATTCAGCATAATATATTCCGCAAATTGAAACTCAAATTCAGAACCCCTGTAGTATTGAAGACAACAGGTTTTAAGGTGTAATGAAATGCAGGTAGGAACAGTAAGTGGGTATGGCAAAACTGGATCTTCTTCATCGTCTTTAATGCGAATGAAAAGAGTTTGAAGCTTTGGACAATGCCTGAACACCTTCAAGACATCAAGCCATCCCTCACTATCCTCCCAAGTAACAAACTCAAGTTGAACTAAATTTTGAAAATCAAAAACCAGGTCTTGATTATATATCTGCAAGAGATACAAAATAATGTAAAAAACATCAGAAATCACATTTTTTTTCCCATACAAATAGAAAGTAAATAAGAAACAAATTTTACAGGCATACCCTATTTGTCACAAAAACTTCAACGTTCTTAATAATTTCCAATGGAAGTACAGCTGGTGCATCGATTTTAGCTCTGACCAACTTGGGCAAACTGTGGAATTCTTTTATAGTAAAATTATTAAAAGTCTCGACTTCCAAGTCCTCTATATTAGGACTCCCAGAAAGAAACTGTTGAAGAAGATATTCACAGTCTAAGAAGCTAACAGAATTCAAATGCAAGATTTTAAGCAAGGGCAAATCTACAGAAGAAACATTTTTGGGTGATACGAATGCCAACTTGAGAACTACAAGAGTTTTGCATATAAACACCACAGAGGGCACCGCAGTGACAAAACCCAGGTCGAGGTCGAGGTGTTGAAGTCTAGCACTTTTTCTCAAAACATCCTCAATGCATGTCTCGATACTATTTTGATTATATAAACAGGGACATCTAAGACGAAATCTATGAAGGAGTTGGTCCATATCGCGTCCACGTAGAAAAGAGTTCACTGAGAGAAGAAGGCGAGAGATGCCCTCTTTTTCTTTGTCATAATCTATACTCATTGTATCCACGTCGAAATCCAAAGAAGGAACTGAACGCCATAGAAGGTTCCAGTGCATGGAGAGAATACTGGTTGCAACAACTTGTTTGGTTGGGAGAAAAGAGAGAATGTAACAAAGGATTGAATCTGGAAAATTGCTGATGATATCCGCCATGGTTGAGAATGCAAAGTGTGATTGGATGCTTCACTTTCTTATAGTAACAACTCTTGGCTCTCAACGTATCAAATCGCTTAAAATGACTTAGTGTCTGTTTGTACGTGGATGTGTGAAAATTTGAGAGAGTGGATGTGTGAAAATTTGAGGAAGTGAATGTGTGAGGATGTGAGAAAAGTGTGGAGAAAGTGAGATTGTTTGAATTGGAGTATTTTAGAGTGAATATGTGAGAAAAATTTATGGGAGTTTGTGAGTGATATGATGGTTGTGAAAGAGTTTTAATTTTTTTTTAAATTGTTAAATGTTACTTTACAAATAGTTATTAAATTTTTTTAATAATGAAATGAGTTATTTTTGTTTAAAAATAAACAATTTTCCCAACCTTCACGGGTAGAACGTAGGCACTCTAGCACGTGATATATTGAAGCTTTGTGTTTTGAATTTTGTTATGCATTTATTCGTTATCGGCTAAACTTTAGATTTTCTGTTTTTTTATTGGATTGTCGTGGCTATTTTCGCGGAATCAGTGCCTATAATCACACGGATGAGAAGGGTTGTGACCACGGTTCAGCAATTCGAGTTTCTGGACTTAAATCCTAAAAAGAGTTTAAAACGGCTGCAAATCAGGATATCCTTATTTCTCGATGAGTTTTGTCTCTATTGTTGGACTGAATGGTGTTGGATATTTGAATTATTTTCTCTACTTGATCTCCAAGGATTGAATTGGAAATCCTAAAGATTTTACCTACGTGATCTATGATTTTATCTGCCTTTAAAAAGCTTAACGTTATTCATAACAAATGAAGGAATTGAGGATTTTAATTCTAACCAAGGAAGTATTTTGAAGAGTTTATTGGAAGTTTATTTTAATCAATCATACTATCTTTTTTTACAGTATCAGTAGAAGAGAGGAGACCCTCTTTAGAGATCTTACTCTTCACCACTATTTCTGTCTTGAATGAAGCCTTCAGAAGAGAGGGTAAGGTGGCTGTTTTTGAAATACTTATGGTCACAGTGTGTTGTGTGGCCTGTGATATTATAAGTCTTTCCAAAGTCTGTTTCTACTAATGTGTCAAGATATGATGAAGAGAAAGTAGAAGGGTTTGAAATTGGATTATAAGAGATGAGTTACCTAAACAAGTCCAGGGAAAACTAGTACATCTGATAGAGAGATTGAAGCAATGGGAGTTTTGAAATGTAAATGCTTCTAAGCATCCATTCTTGGAACTTGAAAACGTGGTGAACTATATTATATTATGTATGGATCGAACGGTTAATATGTGTTCAATTTCTTCTCTCTAATGGAAGCCTTACGAAAGAAATCATTTATTCAACTTTTTAATATAACAGTCATGAATCATGTGGATGGAATTTTGAACAGTTAAATGTGTAAATGTGTCAATGATCACAATACAACCATTCAGTCTCAAACCACACGCAGCACTCAGAACCACCCATAGATTCAATTAACAGTTGCACTTTGTCCAACCATCTTGGCACCAGTTTCCTTTTGATCCTCTGTGTGAGGAAGGGATTGATATCTAAGCTTAAGAAGTGGAATGGATGGTGATCTTGAATTTCTTTCATTCACATTTTATATATGGCTTCAAATCTTTATTTTTTAATTTCATCTACCTTTTGTTTCTGCTAGAGGTTCAGAAGCAAATAGACCCACGAAGAGGTTCAGAAAAATGAAGTTTAGAAGTCTTCAATTTTTTAGTACATAACTAGTTCACTGAACTAATCAATAATAGTTCACTGTGGACGAGGATAAATTGGTTTTGTTTTATGCTGCCACAGGTAAACTATATTGTAAAATATCTAAAGCTTCTTCCATTAACAAATACATGTGCCTTGTTTGGTCCAAGTACTCAAGCTTTACTAATCAGGTTACTTACTGAACTCTCTCCTCTGCTAATTTTATGAACAAATGGAAATCCAAGGTGGAAAGGCAAAACGTAAAAGCTGTTAGCAATGCTCACTATTTCAATTCCACTTTCCCAATCAGCTAGAAAACCAATACATGTTCTATGAATTAATGTTTAAAAGTATTTTCCTTTCACTCCTTTATTTCAATTTCCCTCTTAGATAGTAGGAGTTTGCCTGGGAATTGTATTGGAAAACTCATCCTCAGATAACAGAATTTCAATCACTTGTACTTATTTTCTCTTTATAATATCATGGTACATTGCTATAAAACAACTGGAATGCTATTTCATAACTCAGTAAGAAAAGCATGTATAGTTTCAAGTTCTAAGAATGGATGCTTAAAAGCATTTACATTTCACAACTCCCATTGCTTCTATCTCTCTATCAGATATTGTAGTTTGCCCTGAATTTGTTTAGGTAACTCATCCTCTGATAATCCAATTTCAAATCCTTTTACTTGTTTTCTCTTTATCATATCTTGGCACATTGGTAGAAACAGACTTTGGAAAGCCTTATAACATCACAGTCCACACAACACTTTACCATCTCTTGTGAAGGCTTGATTCAAGACAGAAATAGTGATCAAGAGTAAGATCTCTAAAGAGGGTCTCTTCTACTCCCTCCAGATATAAAAAAGGATACTGTAAAAAAAATAGTATGAATGATTGATTAGTAAAGCTTCTTGTCTTCCAATTAAATCATGAATTTAAAATCAAAACCTAACAAAAGATAAGTCAACACATCATCGATACATTAGCATTGGATTGGAGATTGGATAAGCATATTATGGACCTTGTTGCTGCTGAGAATCTTTAAACTTTTATTCCAGAAAAAGGTTTTATCAAAGAAAAGAAGAAAATAAAAGAGAAAGATTATTCAGAACAAGCCATTGTTAATGTACCCAATGTTCTCAGCTGTTTCTTTCATCTTGTCTCCAGTCAATACCCCTAGCTTCATTTTATCATGGACAGGATTTTTCAATATATCATGAACCTGTATTTTCTTTAAAAAAGAACCAAGAACATGAGAATTGGTGTGAATAACTGCATTCTGTTAAGTTTGTTTTTTTTTTGTCAGAAACTTTATTAATTTAACGCACCAAGCAAGCATGGATTAAGAAGAAAGATGGATAAGTGTGGACAAGAAAATAAATTTTCTGGAATACCAAGCTAAAGGATGGTGATGGATGGAACTATACCTTCCAACTACAGAGTAATCTTTCGAGAATAAATGGCACTTGCTAGAAATTCTTCACTTCACAATTTTTAGTGTCAACATCCACTTTCTGAATATTCAAGTCACAACCATCAATCACTATTTCATGAAGGAAGTCATAATGGATCATGGGAATTTTCACAACTGGGTGAGTCCAAAAGCTGAAGGCTTCCCTTTTCATATTTTTTTTTTTATCTAAATTAACAGGATACTTTAGGGGTATCCCAACCCATATATATAACCACAAGGTTACTCCCCTTATGGCTTAGAACAAAAACAAACATTCTATGGCTTAATATACATATTTCCAGAGCCAAAACTAGATAAACAAGTCTGCATCAGCTCTTACAAAAAAAACCTACACCCATCCTGCAATGAAAAAGCCTGAAAAGGAACAATGCATTTGTCTAAAAGCCACTAGGAGCAGCATGCAAAGGACGCACCAGCAGCACAGAAAAGCATTACAAAGTGTATGAGGCAGCAAACATATTATGCAGCAAATTACTTGCCAAACAGAACACTTCAACATCATTGCCATCACCATCCAGACCTTCACCATAGCACTTTTTAAGCACCTAAGCCATCAGAATTGCTATGCAGCAATAACCATACCAAGAAAACTCACTCCAACAGCTCCCCTTTACATATATCAGAGTCTTTCCCTTTACATATTATTCTGCAAAAGGAAAACATCCCCATAAATACAATTCGTATCATCCAAGAAACTACAACAAAGCCGTAATTTAATTTTTTTCTTTTATGGGTCTTACATAAGATAAAATTAGTTGAATGGACAGATAGAGAGGTGAAAGGAAGGAGAAACCAAAAGATTGAAACTCCTACTGTAATTTTGTTTGAGTGAGAAGCCAGACCAAACTTTGTTGAAAATAGAAGCTGAAGTACTCTATTAAACATTATGTTATGATCTCTTATTCAAGACAGAATGAGGGGTCATGAAGAATATCACTAAGAACTCTGTTCAGAAAGCTGAGAAGTCAGGTAAAGAATTAAGGATCTTGGCTTCCAATTATATTATTAATTTAAAAATCAAGTTTAAGTATAACATGTGCTGTTGGAAAATGGCAATTATAAGCTTACTGTTTGCAACTAAGAAAATTGTAATTGAAAAGGTAAAGAGATATTGTGGAGAATTGGCACCTCTTGAAGTGGCAAACAAATGGAAATAGCTGCAAGTCTAATTTTGAACTTGTGCCTCAACTTATTACTCAACAAACAGTTTTTGGATGTGAGCAATCTTTCCCCAGTCTTTGCCATCTGGATTCTGACAACACTTCTTCAGCAGTGGACAACCAATGATTGAAAGAGAAGAGATGGATTTGGGCAGACCCTCCTCCGGTAAGCATTCAAGGCTGGGACAATCAAAAAGTACAAGAGAGGTGAGGTGGCAGAGACCGTTGTACTCCATCTTTTTAAGATTTCGGCAACCATAGATTTCTAAATAGGATAGAGAGTGTGGCAGCAAAACTTCATCAGGAAAACACTCCACGTCCAAGTGTCTAATAATCAAGGTTTCAAGACATGTGTTTGCATCCAAAGCCTCTCTCAGGGAGGCAATAAGTTCTAAACTTGAAAGACAAACATATTTTACATTTAATGGAAAACCTCCACCTGTGAACATCTCCACTTCTGGACAATTAATTATCCACAACATAGTAAGGGATGGAAACAAGACTTGCATGGGTTTCGGCAACAATGTCAAATTCTCAGCTCCTATTAATGGTGCACATAATCCTTCACCCAGGAATGATTCAAATTGAGGGCAATCAACAATTTCTAGTTCCTTGAGATGACTATGAGTGTCCTTGTGTGAGATTTTTCTTAGGTTTTGGCACCCTTTCAGTTCAAGTGAGCAGAGCTTTGGAAAGAAATCTAGTGGAAAGATTGCAAGAGAGTCCCAACCACCAATATGCATTTCTTTAAGGAAACAGTAATGGGTTGTCATGGGAATATTCACAAGTGGACATGAATAAAGCCTCATGAGTTCAAGCGACAATGTGTACATGTTGTTTCTGCTAATGACGACCTTATCACAGTGATTAATATCCAGTGTCTTCAAATGTAGGAGTTGCTCTGACAGACCTTTCAGCTTTGGACATTCAACCACATCAAGATGTTGAAGACGTGGGAAAGAAGTAGTTTTACATTCCCATTCTTCCCATTCCTTCATGCTGTAGAATTCCAATCTCTCCAATGATGCAAATGAAGAGTTGCTCCCATAAAATTCAGCACCGATGCTCACTATTCCATTAAGCCCTCTAATTTTGAGGGTCTTCAGAGATGACAAAAGTCCAAGAGGAGGCAAACATAGGCAATATTTACAATCCTCCAACACTAAAAACACCAAATTTGATAACGAATTATTGAATAACCAACTTGGGAATTGTGTACCACCGTAGCTTCTGATTGACAAACCCTCCAATTGTTTGGAAGGTTGTAGATTCTCAAGTACTTCCTTTTCTTTCCTTGGATCATCAGGGATGTAGTCGGACTTCCATTCTAACTTTAGTTTCACAAGGTGTTTATTTTTCAAATTTGCTTCTAATGCATACAAAGGATTCAAAATATTCTGCAACTCTTTCATTGATAGCATTCCATGAAGATTGAGTCCTCCCAGTTGCATAGTACTTAGCTCACTATTTCTATCCATGAAAAATGTACTAAGTACTTGAAGATTCTTCAATTCCTCAAAATGCATTGGCATTTTTCTCACTTTTGTATCTTCAAATTCCAGGCAACGCAATTTGGTAAGTTTATGCAAATTTAAGGGTAACTCTTCCAACTTTGAACAATTGTTCAACTTCAATATTAGCAAGTTATAGAGCAAACATACTGAGTCAGGTAGTTTTTTTATTTCAGTATACGAAAGATCTAACAAATAGAGATATTTAAGATCACCTACAGAATTTGGGACCTCTTTAAGGTCCAAACAACCATTAAAAGATAAGACGCGTATGAACTTAATTTTGGAGAACAAATCATGTATCGATATCTTGAACTGCCATGGATACTGATTGAAAGCTCTTATAATAGTTGTAATCACAATCTTGGATATTCGTGGAGAATGGCCAAGCTCAAGAGTCCTATATTTTGTAAGTGGAAGAAATGACCGCAGTCTTTTAGCATAAGTTAAACTCTCTAAACCATCAAATTTTTCTATGTCATAGAATTTAAATGAAAAATGACGGGTTATTTTCGGTATGCATTGACCTTTATCAAATTTCAACCTGAAACAGAAATCTGCACAAATATATTTTGCCAACTCATTCAGAAGGTCATGCATGATGAAATGCCTTTTGACGTTTGATGGTTGAAAGAAAGACCTTGACAATAGATCATTGAAGTACTGTTCACCAACTTCTTCTGGATGTCTAATCTGTTGTGGACACTGTAGAAAATTTTGGGCCATCCACAACAAAATTAACTCCTCCTTCACAAACTCATAATCTTTGGGGAATAAGGAACAATAAGCAAAGCACCTTTTAAGATGAGAAGGAAGGTAGTGATAACTTAGAAATAGCGCCGGGATGATTTCACTGTCTTCTTTTGGTAATTCCCATATGTCACTTTCCAATATGCTTTTCCAATTTGAAATGGATGACTTTGTGCGTAAAAGACATCCAATTGTTTTCAAAGCTAAAGGTAATCCCTTGCACTTCTTAACTACCCTTCTACCAATATGCTCTAGCTCATCGCTAAATTCAAGATCACCATCTTTTAATGCATGATTTTCAAAAACTTTCCAGCTTTCATTCTCTTCTAATTGCTTTAGGTGATGCACTTTAGACCTCATGATAGAAGCAACTTTCTCACCACGAGTTGTGACAAGAATTCTACTTCCTGGAGCTCCATAACTAAGAGGAGTTTGCACAACTTCCCATTCTTCTAGTCTTTCGTTCCAAACATCATCCAAAACAAGAAAAAATTTCTTTCCTGACAATTTTTCCTTAAGGTTTTTGTGAATCTTTTCTAGATTTTCACTATCATGTTTTTTATGAGTGACTGACTCAAGAATTGTTCTTGTCACGGTCAAAACATTAAAATGATCTGAAACACAAACCCAAGCTTTGCTATCAAATGTAGCATCTTCAATCTTTGGGTCATTGTACACATGTTGGGCAAGTGTGGTCTTGCCTAACCCACCCATTCCCACAATGGAAAGTATTGATGGCTGGTTAGGATTGTCGGTTTCAGATGTGAGCCAATTAATGATTATATCTTTGTCAGCATCTCTGCCATAAATAACACTTTCAATCACCAAAGAAGATGATGGCAATTTCTGTGGCACTTTACTACCTGATCCATCACCAGAATAGGTACACTCTTTCAAACCAAGAGCACCCTTTTGCCTTGCAAGATATTCTAATTTTTCTAGCACTTCTTTCAATCCTGAGTCAATTTTCTTGTTAAAAGAACTGAAAGTAGCATTGAAGAAGTTTGATACCTTGTGAGTGATGGTTTGTGGTTCAGATTCAGCTTCCACTTGGCATCTGGTGAGTTCATAGTCTATTTCATCCAAAAGATCCTCTGCATCAAAGACAACTTCTTTGACTGCAAAAAGCCATGCTTTGACGTGTGGATCTTTGAACTGCCTTAGTTCAGCATTATCAGCGAGAGCATTGACGGAGTGCAGCATGATGTTCAAATTGGCGAGCAGTTTCTCATCAAGTTTTCTTCCACGAAAGAAGTCTAGAAGTTGAGGAGAAGCGAGCCTATCGAATGCAACCTGAAGAAAAGCCGAAAGAAGAGCACCACCAACAACTTCTGCTGCCATGGTAGGAATTGGAAAATGAGATCAGTAAGTTGAACTGCAGTATGTGTTGATAGGATGAGTAGTAAAGTATTTTAGAACATACTTTTCTTTGATGGCTACTCAACCAATATAGTCTTTCTTAAAAGATTAATACCACAATTCTTTGTTGCATTCACAGATTCAGCCAATCATAAAGAGTGATTGATGGTTGGTTTTCAAGCATTGGATACATATTTTATGTTGGATTAGTTCTATATTCAATGTTGAATGCATAAAATCCTGAGTCTAGGAAATGAGTATCCAAATAAGGTTGATAGCCCCAAAGTCATGAAATAATTGTTTATTTTCTGATATGATATCACAAACGTATTTAATGAATAAAAGTCGGACAATAGTGGTGTCTTATACGTCTTTATTTTCTTATCCTGTCTCTATAGCTTCAACTTGTGGAAAGAAGATACCCTTAAATATTGATCAATTATATAATTTGTTAACAGTTTTTTTTTTTATGTATTTCAAGTTTTGAAATATTACTTCAAGAAAAGAAAAGAAAAATCTTATCATTTGGATATAAAATCTTCATTTTAAAATTAAAATAATGGTGATGTATGACTTTATATTATATTATTATGCTATGTTTAGAGTGTATAAATAAAAAACTAATGAAATTCTTCTGTGATAGGTCTCAGCTTCTGTGTGAAATACTGAGGCAATATATATTAAGAGCATTTGGTTATGAGAAGCAAGAGTGATCTCTGTAACTTTCCCAAATCTCAATTCTTTAAGTAATTGTTTGAGTTAATTAAGGTCACAAGACAGAAGTCATTTCTTTCTATTAAGCTTCTGCATTACATGTTCTGCTTCATTTTTTTCCTTTTATAAGCATAGACTATTACCTTATATTATTAATATTAATATAGTTTACAACATGCTCAGAAAGGACCTCTCCAAAATCATGTTCAGAGAATAATCATGTTTCGAGAATAATTTTGCTTTTATATATATTTAGGAAACAATGTATGAAGAAGGAAAACGTCTTACTTCTTTAATATCTACTGTGCTGAATTTCAAACAATCAAGTCTGAACTGTTTTCTTAATATCTAGATTTTTTAAATATTTATAATTTCACGTATATATTGTTTTCAAAATTCAAAAAGATGCTTAATTACTTTTTAAAGCTTGTATGTTTACTTTTCATCTAATCTTTAATTAATTTATAAAAATGTATTTATCATATTGACTTAAATTTTTTAGTTGCAGTAAGCCAAGTTATTTTCTATTAATTAGTAGGAATACAATTTTTTTAACAATGTATATTACAGACTTTTAACACAAATCAATGTTTAGTTGTACATCAATCATAATAAAACACTCATTGGTGGAAGAGTTATTGGAAATTTGAGGATCCATGGTGGAAGAGAATAACTCCACAAAGTTCTGACAGTTCAACAATGAGTTGAAATTGTGAATTGCATGAGTTGATTTCTCTAATGTAAGAGTCAAAGAGGTGACAGTTTCAATATATACAAGATTTCTAGAAAATAGACCCACGAAGAGGTTCAGAAAAACAGTTTAGTTAGAAAAATGAAGTATCAAGTGAAATATATTGTAAAATATCTAAAGCTTCTTCCATTAACAAATACATGTACTTTGTTTGGTTCAAGTACTCAAGCTTTACTAATCAGGTTACTTACTTGAATCTCTCCTCTGCTAATTTTATGAACAAATGGAAATCCAAGGTGAAAAAGCAAAAGGTAAAAGCTGTTACAATGCTCACTATTTCAATTCCACTTTCCCAATCAGCTAGAAAACCAGTACATGTTCTATGAATTAATGTTTAAAAGTATTTTCCTTTCACTCCTCCTTTATTTCAATTTCCCTCTTAGATAGTAGGAGTTTGCCTGGGAATTGTATTGAAAAACTCATCCTCAGATAACAGAATTTCAATCACTTGTACTTATTTTCTCTTCATAATATCATGGTACATTGCTAGAAAACAACTGGAATGCTATTTCACAACTCAGTAAGAAAAGCATGTATAATTTCAAGTTCTAAGAATGGATGCTTAGAAGCCTTTACATGTCACAATTCCTATTGCTTCAATCTCTCTCTCAGATGTAGTAGTTTGCCTAGACTTCTTTAGGTACTCATCCTCTGATGATCAAATTTCAAACCCCTCTACTTGTTTTCTCTTCATTATATCTTGACACATTGGTAGAAACAGATTATAGTTTTCTCCTAAAACAGATGACAAAACCGTTTTGCCACATGTTATCCTGACATAAAGTAAATCCATGCAGTGCAGAAACTTGATGAGGAGACAATGGTTTTGTTTTATGCTGTCATATATATATATATATATATATATATATATATATACATCCATGGGGAAAACTGGATGACTTTATATGCTGATCATATATCTAAAATATCTAATGTTGCTTCCATTAACACACATGTATACCTTTTACAGTTCAATAATTACACAAGCTTTACATACCTAATCTACATGTCAGGTGACAGGCTACACACTCCTGCCTCTGCAAATTTGGGTTGAAACACATGCATAACAGGTTACCATTACTTTTGAAGGTTTAGTAAATGCTGATTACAGAGTGAAATATTTGCTACTTAAGAAAAATGTAATTGAAAAGGGACAGAGATATTGTGGAAAATTAATTAGCATCTGTAGAAGAGGCAGAAAAATGGGATTTGCTCCACATCTTTTTCTGAACTTTTGCTTCATCTTATTACCTAACACTCAGTTTCTGAAAGTGATTAATCTTTCCCCCAGTCTTCGCCTTCTGGATTCTGACAACTCTGTTTGAGCAATGAACATTCCCAAGTTGTAAGAGAAGAGACAGATTTGGGCAGACCATCTTCTTGTAAGCTTGGCTGGACCATCCTCTGGGATCCCAGCAGTATTTGAATGCGTTTTGGCAACAGCTTCAAATTCTCAGCTCCTCGAATTACAATTATTTTGTAGCAACGGTGCGGATAATCCTTCACTGGGAAATGATTCAAATTGAGGGCAATCATCAATTGTTAATTCCTTGAGATGATTATGAGTGTGTTCCTGTGAAATTCTTCTCAAATTTTGGCACCTTCTCAGGTGAATTAAACGGATCTTTGGAAAGAAATCTAGCCGAAAGATTGTAAGAGAGTTGCAGGCAGCATCAATAGTCAATTGTTCAAGGAAATTGTAATGGATCATGGGAACATTCACAAGTGGGCATGAAACAATTTCCAAGAGTTCAAGCGACGATGTGTCCATGCCGCTAATGATGAGCTTATCACAGTGACAAATAAATAATTTCTTTAAATGAAGAAGTT
>Ga0123342_1006119_pt1 | contig 16910 bp, 7 predicted proteins | sample Turbeawhitnodule_FD_89960 | JGI IMG/M metagenome (GOLD analysis project Ga0123342, IMG submission 89960) | Root nodule microbial communities of legume samples collected from Mexico - Turtle bean Mexico white nodule | ecosystem: Host-associated > Plants > Roots > Nodule | place: Mexico: Nepantla... | reverse complement strand
TTACTCTCTAATATACAAGTGAATAAAAGTTTCTTTTATATTTATTTTTCTCTACAATTAGGGTTCATCAAAACCTCTCTTTCTTCATTACGATTACGTGCGATTACGTATGCTACATTAAAAACATCACATCAGACAAGGAATATTCATCTTCATTTACTGTAATAAACTTATCCAAGAATTGAGTTAAAGTCATTACGAATGTAGTTGGCTTACAAAATTTGGATATACATATATATATATATATTCAGTTGAGAAGAACATTATGGAGATAATCTTCTAGTAAAAACCAGGTCTGTAGTATGTTAAAATTCAATATTAAAGAAATTGTTGCATGATTAACTAAATTTAAGTAATAGCTAATATTTTATTTCCTAATCACAATAGATAAGTATTTAATTTTATACAGTCAAACTTTATAATGAATATGTTTAAATAATATAAATTTTATTAGAACAAAAATTCTTACTAAATGAATGTATTTAAATATATAAACTATTTTTTTCATTTATTAGGATAAATTATTGTTTTTAATTATATTAACAACTTCTAGAAAAGAAAATTTTCAAAAATATACAGTACTACTATAGAATTATTAAATAAAAATTATAATATTAATTAAATTAAATATTATTTTAAGTATTACAAAATTTATTGATATCCAAAATAATAGTAATTATAAATAAATAAATTTAAAATTAGTATTTAATTAATTACAATTATTAATTTTATAATCTAAATTAGATAGTAATCAAAATCTAGTAACTAATTAGATATAAATTTAAAAATTATTTACCAATAGTAAATTATTTTAAATATTAATAATTTTTTTAATTTTTAAAATATTATATAATAATTAATTATTTTTTATCTTTAAAAATTAGTTTATGTTTAATAATTTTTTTATTAATAATTTAGATATAAAGAAAAAAAGTGAAGGAAATAAATTGGGATGATCAGGTATAAAATGCATGTTACTTTTTTCTTCAATTTTAATGGTTTATTATTTGAAAATATGTTTTTTTTATATAAAAAAAAACAATTATAATTAATGAAGTCACAGTTATATTATTCATACATTGAATAGCAATGCTTTAAAGAAAAACAGTTGCTGGTAAATGAGTGAATGCTGAATCACAGTTTCCCAGAGAAAGTGGATGCAGGATTGCATAAATTAAATTTTCTTAATATGTGTGTATCTGAAGCATTGTTTTGGGGGCCACTCTTGCCTATCTGGATAATCCTGTCCAAGTTTGAGCATATCGGGAATTGGCCAACAATGGGAGGATTCATAGTTTTTGCACGAATGGTGTAGAAAGTAGTAGAAAGTGGGAAAAGATGGGAAGAATGTGGTGATCAGTGATACTAATGGAATAGTTCACAAGACTTTTTTGAAGTGGTTTAATTATGGTACATGTCCCTTTGTACGAATTAGAACACGCAAAGAAAATAGACACAGTCCATTGCATGCATAATCCTTCTTTACATGTGTTTTGAATGTTTGACGTATGGTGAATGGTCCAGAGAGCATGGCCACAGCGCCACAATAAAAGCTCGCGCCGGCACAATGGATCCTTTATCTATCAGTGTTGGCCATATAAAGCAATTATGAAGTTTGACAAATTCAACGAACGACGACGTCGCATACTCTTCCTCAAACAACAACTTATCATATGATGTCAGAATTTTGGATGAAAGATATGTCTGGTATTGGTCTCTTTCCTTGCACTAACAATACGACCAAATCCAATCGAATAGCGATTGAGGACTCACAGCTTGCACAACCCATACGCACTGTTTCACACATATATCAAACCGTGGTCGGCTCAAGCCATTTCTTGGTCCACATGCTCTCCCTCCATTCATGTTATCAGATAGATACTAGACACACTTCACTTTTTGTTCTTTACACTCTTTGCAAATGAAATTTTTATACATGTTTTTTTACAACTGCTAGAATATTAGAATATGAGGATTAAATTTAGAATAAGGTGAAGTTAGGTGAAATTGTTTAGATTAAAATATATTAAAATAAATTTGTGAATTTTTTTATTAAAGTTTATAAAGTGATATAATGATTGTAATTTTTTTTATTTTTTTAAAGATATAAAATATATGTTTATAAAATTATTTTTAAAAATATTTGAATAATGAAATATGATGTATTATTTTAATTAATTAAAATATTGTAAATTATTTTTAATACTATTAAATGATTACTTTTGAAAAGGTACAAATTACTAACATTATTGGAAAAGTGAAAAAATTATCATAAAAAAAAAATATTATCTCAATATATACAGATTAATTATAATATTTAAAATAATTTAAAATATAATTTATTTATTTATATATTTTAATTATTTGTAATTAAATATTATTTTTAAAACTGTGTAGAAACTGCTTTAGAGAAAATAAAAATCATGTAAATTTGTAAAAAATACTTGTCAGAAAATAATTGTATTTCAATTAAAAAAAAATGATATTTATAATTGTAAATTTTTTTACTTGAAAATGTATCAATATATGTGAAAATTAAAAACTGTTAAATAAAAATAAATAATATAAATATTTATAATTTTAAAATATAATTAGAAAATAATTTTGTATTAAATTTAAATATTGTCAAATTTATAAATAATCTTAGAATAATTAAAATTAAGAAATGGAAAATAATGAAATTTAATGTTCTTTCTATAAACATTCACGGATATAATGATGCCATTTGCTGTATTATATATGGAGGGATTAAAGTGTTTCTAGAATTATGGTCTTGAGCTTTCGTTCACTTGAAGGAAAACACGCCTTTTTGAACTGTATTCATTTCAGGAGGTCGGCAATGAATTAAAAAAACAAAGATTTAATCTGTTTTTAGTTTCTGATCTTTCAAATTCTACATGTATTTTTGTTGTTGAGTATCAAATTAAGTAATGGAAAAGTGTACGACATGATATTCAAGTATAATTTCAATAAATTATGGTCTTAGTGTCTCTTCTTTTTTAAAAATTCAATTTTAATTCTTCACTAAAAAATTGGTTGGTAACATTTTATTGAATTCATTTTTAGTCTTTTAGTAATTTTTTATTACTTTTAATCCATCAACTACGTTGGTAATTATTTTTGTCTTATATTAAATATCATCATTATTTATTGATTGATGTAACAAAACATATGACTTTCGGGATATTATCATAGAAAGAAAAGTTGATAAAAGAGAAAGATAACTAATAACTATTCCTATGGATTTAGTCAATATTTATTTAAGTACAATTGACATAGATATTTTATAAAAAAATTAGTTGTATAAGGTTGAGACACTTTTGAAGATTTTTTTTAATTTATTTTTCAATGTTCTGAAAACAAAGAAAATATGTTAGAGAAATTTTATCGAGTTAAAAGAAGCTTTCTATGAGTTTGATAAAAAAATTAATCTATGAGTTTGATAAAAAATTAATAAATCGAAGTATGATTATAATAAAAAATAATTCGAAGATCAGTAAACTAAGAGAAGTTACAAAACATAAGGAAATAAGGAACAATTTTCAAATGCAAAAGAAATGATACACTACAAGAAAATCATGAAATAGAAACCAATTTGTAGAAATCAAAATAATTAGTTGTAATAGTAACTAAATTAGAGATCATTTTAGAAACTAAAAAGAAATTTGGTTTCTAAATTAGTTTCTATTATTGTTAAATAGTTTCTAAATTGGTATCTAATTAGCAACCAAGATTTTTGTTACCAAATTTAGAAACTAAATAATTGGTAGTTAAAACCTTAATTGGTAATTAGATACCAATTTAAAAACTATTTAACAATAATAGAAAATAATAGAAACTAATTTAGAAACATTTTTTTTAGTTTCTAAAATGGTCTCTATTTTAGTTCTTATTGTAACTAATTATTTTGATCTCTTATGATTTTCTTGTAGTGATAACAAATCAACATAATTGTTCAAGGTGTGGTTAAATGATGAGAGTTTATTATTCTTTAATTTATATTCATAAAATTTTTTAAGTATTTCTATCAAATGTATAATTATTTAATTGATTTTAAACTTCTTAACATATTTCATCATTTAATAAAGTTGTATAATTAAATTAAGCATAATTTGTTAAAAAGGTTTAAATAGGTTGAGTTAAAAAAGGAGTGAATTAAATTATGAAGAACAAATGTATCAGGATGAAGAATAAAGTACTCTCAATAGTCATTCAATTTAAAAAAAAAAGTAAGTTCACAAAGTTTTTGTGTTCCGGTGATAGTGGATCTCCATGCAATGAGAGAGGAAGAGATGATGCAATTACAAATTGTAAAAATGAATTATATGAATCATTATTTTTAATTAGGCTGATTTTTTATCAAAAGGGAAGTGACTTATCCAATTAGAATTTGCTAATATTTAATCGATGAATTCAATAAAATTATTCACAATCTTAGATAAAAGTAAGATAAAAGTAAGAGAATATGTACTTATAGTACTTAAAATCGATTGAGAAAAATACAAATTTTAAAGATTAGATAATATTAGTTAAGATTCAGAGAATAATAAAATAACTAATTAGGACTTATAAATACATCTCTCACTATGAATAAAGACAAATAAAATTTTAGATACTCTAATTAGAAGTCCTAGGAATTAGATCGAGGTACTTTTGGCTAGAACATTTTGTCCTACACCATATTGAGTTAAAAATCATATTACCCCAAATTCAGCATGAAAGGTCCTCAACCCCAAGTCCTAGAAGAAGGAGATGCAGCCTAGCATCATATAATGCAGGAAGTTGATGCAGTAAGTTGATGTAGTAAGAAGGCAGACCGAGATGACACAATAACCAGTAGAGGAGGTTTATAGGCCCAATATGGCTTATGAGTCAGGTTATGCACAAGGTGACTTGTAGACCCTAATATGACTTCTTTGTTGGGATATGCACAAGGTGGCTATAGATCCCAATATGACTTATTTGTCAAGTTATGCATGAAGTGACTTGTAGGCCCCGATACGACTTCCTTGCCGGATTATGCACCAATTGACTTGGACTTTTTGTCGGATTATGTACAAGGTAGCTTGTATGCACCAATATGGCTTCTCACCCCCTGGATTCGTCTCACATTATCCAAAGCTTGTCTGCCAGTTGCGCAAGGTCATTTATGGCTTAAAACAAGAACCCAGGTCTTGGTTTTCTAAACTCACCACAACCTTATTTAAGCTTGGTTTTACTTCTACTATGAGTGATACTTATGTATTCACTAAGTTTACATCTTCTTATACCATGTTTTTGCTAGTTTATGTCAATGATATAATCATCACTACTTCTTCTTCCACAATTGTTACTAACCTCATTTCTACTCTAAGTTCTTTCTTTGCGCTAAAAGGTTTAGGTAATCTTCACCATTTTCTGGGGATCCAGGTTTCCCAAGTAGAAGTTACTACAGAAGACAAATATGCTCCATGTAAAATCTCACTCTACTCCTATCTCCTCTCCGCTTCAACAAAATTCATCTGAACCTTTCCATGATCCTACTCTATACAGGTTAGTTGTTGGTGCACTTCAGTATATACTTGTAACATGTCTGATCTCTCTTATTATGTTAATTGTGTGTGTCATTTTATGCATGATCCTAAATTACACCGTTGGGAAGCTATAAAACAAATAGTACGATATTTAATTGGAGCCATACATCATGGATTGTTGTTGCTCTATCACTCGTCCTTGTCCATCATTGGTTTTTAGATGCTGATTGGGGTGTCGACGTTGATGATCGTAAATCAACCACTGGTTATTACATTTATCTTGGATCTAACTTAGTATCTTGGTCATCTCACAAACAAAAAAATGGTTTCCAAAAGCAATACTAAGGCAGAATAGCGAGTGGTGGCTGCTTTTCTTACTAAAGTTGTATGGATTCAGTCTCTCCTATCAAAATTACGCATTCCTTTCTCCAAACCAAAGCTCTATTCTGATAACCTTGGAACACTTCTTCTCCGTGCAAATCTAGTCATGCACTCCAAAAACAAGCATTTTGAATTAGACTTGGTGTCCACAATAACAAATACAACTTCTCCATCTTCCTGCTCAATTTCAAGTTGTTGATTCTTTGACGAAACTATTTTTGAAAATTTGTTTCTTCATGTAGGAGATAAACTCATGGTGGTGACTAATCCAACCATGAGTTTAAGGGGGTTAAGGATACCTATACATAAGCCTTTTGTTATAAATAGTGAGTGTATATTACTTGTGAATGTATATGTAAAATACACATTATTCCTTTATCTGTAATACACACAGACTCTCTAACACACATTAAGAAATAAAACATAAATTTTTATAATCTCTTCAAGTGATCGTAAAATATATAAAAAAAAAACATGAGCTGAGATATGTATAATCTACTTTATATAAATTTTTAACTTTGTCATATAGGTCTTTTACTATATCGAGGTATTCATTAAAAAAGTTAACAAGAAGGGTTTTCGATCTTCAATGAGTTGTGCATTAAAAAACTTAAACCACAAGGATTTTTTAAAAAGTGCCTCTTTGGGTGGGGAGAACATGCTGCTTGCGTGACAAAATTGTTTTACATGCAGATATTATTCTTTTTGTGATCAACCAAAAGTAATAATATGATGGGAGAAGGATTTTGTTACTTTTAAATGATTGAAATTAATTTTTTGAATTCAAATCATAAAATTTATTTAACTTCTTGTATTAAATAAATTCTTATGAATTTTTCAAATATTATTCTTAAAAATTAATTATGTTAATGACATTTATTTAGAATTAAACTTTTTAATAACATTTTGTTTAAATGTCAAATAAAGAAATATAAATTAAAGATAACAAAAGGGGTTAACTTAACATATATATTTTTGCATGATCCTTGTTGGTCCTTCAAAAATAAAAGATATATATATATATATATATATATAAAACATACTTAATATTATATAAATATTTTTGAAGTCTTCAATTAATTCATTAATATATTTAATTAAATAAATTAAAATAATAATAATTTATATATATATATTATAAGAAAATAATTAAATAAAAATTAATTTTAAAAAAAAAAAAAAATTACTATATTAAATAAGTTAAATACTATTTTATAAACTAAATAACAGTAAATTATATCTGACGTCAACTAACAAGTTTTCAGAACTAACTTATTTTTATATTCTAGTACCATGTGACTTTTTGACTTAATTGGCTAGCCACTTTCTTCTAATTTCAGCTATATTCACCATCTTCAATTAACTGTTGTTGGAAATAGATCATTTCTGAAAAGCTTCCACTTGAAGGTGTGGTGCCGACAAAGGAATTTATTGTTACAGCACACAAGTATTAGTAGTACTGGTTTTGATATTTTTTTCTTTTAAATTCCAAGTGTGGCATGATGATTCAAGTCAACGAGAGATAAACTTTTTGTAATATTTACCAAATGAGTGAAGACGCAGAAAAAGGTTGCCAAACACTATAAGGGACTTGGGAATTGGTCAACAGAAAAAAATAATGGTTTTGGCAAACCATGTGAGACTAGTTCTAGATGAGCAAAATAGGTTGTCAATATCGTAATAATAAGACAAAAATATGGGCGTTAGGGTATAAGCAGTTCTATAAATACCAACCCTTGCCCTCCACAGAATGCCAACACATAGCACCTAGCAACAACGTGTTGAGTTGAGTTAAGTCCCCTATCGATAGTTTCGATGGCTAAATTGTTAAGATCGTTTTTCTTCAAGTCTCTTTTCTTTTTTTGGTACCGTTTTCTCTTTAGGCAGTTCAAGAACCTCATTCGCTTCTACAGAACCATTAGCAATTCTTTTTCTGGTGCAACACAGTTTAAACACCCCAAATTCTCCACTCTCTTTCACCGATCTGACCTCAACGAACACACCTTGGTCTTTGATGTGGAAAATGCTTTGTTGAAATCCTCTTCTTTGTTTCCATATTTCATGCTTGTGGCCTTTGAGGCAGGAGGGCTACTTAGGGCCATGGTCTTGGTTTTTCTATACCCTTTTGTTTGTGTAGTAGGAAGGGAGATGGGGTTGAAAATAATGGTGATGACATGCTTCTTGGGGATCAAAGCTTCAAGCTTCAGAGTGGGAAGGTCCGTGCTGCCAAAATTCTTGTTGGAGGACGTTGGTAGTGAAATGTTTGAGATGCTGAAAAAAGGAGGGAAGCAAGTGGGCGTGAGCAGACTCCCTCGAGTCATGGTGGAAAGCTTTCTGAGAGAATATTTGGAGATTGATTTGGTTGTAGGCGGAGAGCTGAAAACGTTCTGTGGATACTACTTGGGTTTGATGGAGAACATCAAAACTACGCATGCCTTAGACCTACTTAAAGAAGGAAAAGGATGTTCTGATATGATCGGAATAATAAGCCTCAACAACACTCCAAACCATGAATTTTTCTCTCACTGCAAGGTTTGTCACTTTTCACTCAACAGTATATTATATGAAAAGAGTCATTTTTTTAATGGCCTCAACATAGCATTACATACATTTTCTTTTGGCAAAAAAAAAGATATCCTTTTGACAATCACAAATTTTTTTAATAACCATAAAAACGGTTTTTTAATATTATACTCAAATAATAATAATAATAATAAATATAAATAAATTTTTGAAATAAAATAACAATTTTTTCAAGTGTACAAGTTTTTAAATTCTTTAATCTTTCTGTGTATAGGTTAAGAAATTATGTACAATTTTTTCCTTAACAAAAAAGATTACATTACATAAAAAGTATAAACTCATTTATAATTAATTTGAAGAAATGTGCAAAAATTCAACTTCATGATCTATTGACTCGACACAAAGGAAGGCTAATTAATAGCGTATTCTTTACTATACTTTTTGAACATACTTTTCTATTCAATCTTGGTAATTGTTTAGGTTTCTGGTTAAAAAACTTTAAAAAAAAGTTGTTGTTCAAAATTATAAAAAAAATTCAAAATAATAATAATAGGTGTTTTTTTTTATCATAAAAAGTATGTTTTGTTCTTTTAAGTTTTTATTAGTATTCAAAAGAGATATTTTTTAGCATTTATAATTCATATTCGTAATTATAATTCAAAAGAGCTTTATTGATAATTTAATAATTTTGGATAGATTTCAGAGTGTGTTGAAAAAGTAGGTAAGACTCTTCTTTGATATTTGTTGCAATGTAAAGTGGTGCTCTTGAGCTGTTTGTGTTTTTTATGGAAACTCCTTTTGAGTTGGTACAAGTTTTTGACTGAAAAAATATGCATGTATAATTCCATGCAGCAGTAGTTATATTTTTGGTGAGAAGTGATGAGAGGTATCGATTTTCAAACTAACATGTTATTTGTCCTTGTGAACAATAAATAGGAAGTGTTGGTGGTGTCAGAAGCAGACAAGAGAAGCTGGCAAAAGTTAGAAAGGGAGAGATACCCTAGACCCCTCATTTTTCATGATGGAAGATTAGCACTGAGACCTACTCCAATGGACTCCATAGCAATCTTCATGTGGCTTCCCTATGCGATTATCCTCTCTGTTCTTCGCATTTTCCTCTCCCTCTCACTCCCATTTACCATCTCAACACCCCTCTTGATAATGACTGGCCTACGTCTGACAACATCTGCATCCACAGAACAAAATGTTACTCGTAAAAATAATCTCTACGTCTGTAACCACAGAACCTTGCTAGACCCACTCTACATCTCCTTCTCTTTACAAAAGAATATGACTGCACTCACATACAGTCTAAGCAAGATGTCTGAGATGCTGTCCCCAATAAAAACGGTGCGGTTAATGAGAAACCGCGACGAGGACGCCAACATGATGAAACACTTGCTGGGTCAAGGTGACCTGGTGGTGTGTCCGGAGGGGACCACATGCAGAGAACCCTATTTATTAAGATTCAGCCCTCTGTTCTCCGAAATGTGCGATGAAATTGTGCCGGTTGCAGTTGATACCCACGTTAGTATGTTCCACGGAACCACTGCCGGAGGGCTCAAATGCTTGGACCCATTCTTCTTTCTCATGAACCCCTCTCCCATCTACACTGTTAAACTTCTGCAACATGTCTTCCCTTCACAGTTTTCTCACACGACCACCACCCATGTTGACCAAGACAGCTCCAAATTTCAAGTGGCTAATCAGGTTCAATCACAAATTGGAACCGCGTTGGGATTTCACTGCACTAAACTTACCCGCAAGGACAAGTACTTGATGTTGGCTGGCAATGAGGGCACTGTTTCCAACCATGGGAGGGCCGCAAGATGTAACTCCTAGTAATGGATAGTTTACCGTTGTTCTCTGTAAAATCGCCAACAACCATCTGTCATGAAAATGACCACTTATATAAATATATATATAAATTAGATTATTTGTCCTATTCCTTTCTCTTGATGTATGCTACGGTTCTGTAATAATTCCTTGTGTATAGTACAGAATCGATATTTATTTATTCTTCTTCTTCTTCTTATTTTTCTGAATTTCTAATATATACATATATAGTCCTTCTTGCTACATTATCATCTCATGCAATTAATGGATCGAGCTACTCCTAAACACTTGTGTTGTGCTATGTGGGTGAGAGATGCATTTCCTGGAATAAGATTTAACAGGTGTAACAGATCCAGATCCCATTCATTTAATTTTTTCCTATTTCCATCTTTCTCTACACGATCTTTTCTATCATGTACGAGTAGCAATTGTAAAGTCTAAATCAGTGGACATATTTCCTTAGAAAAAGTGGTTCTATCTATCTTTTGTCCAAATTTAAAATGCTTGGAGCTGTGACTTTATATCTATGCTGCTCTTTAATTTATTTAAGAGCTTGTATAAATTGGGAGAATTATGAAATACTACTGTTGCAATGCAATGCATTTAACTCCCCTTGCTTCTCCACTATTTAACACCTGAAACTGGCCCCATCATCAATATGCTGCTGAAAATTAATCTAACGAGTGAACATGTCATTTTCTTATCATGTTTCTGTTTCCTTTCTATTTATTTATTTCTTTATTTCTCTAACAACCCTACAATTAACAAACTAGATATTTAACAACCATGTTTGATATTTGAATTTTGTTGAGATAATTAAGATTTCTCTGCAAGCATAGCACAAGATGTTTAAGTAAGGACACTTTGCATTATGTGATTTGTATTACCATAAATTATGTAGTTAGTTGATAGTTTAAGTTGTGATTGGATGAATTAATATGGAATTATATATGTGAAGGAAGAATTTAATATCTGGTTGAAAAAAATAAATAAGTGGAATAAGACTTAAACCAGAAAATAACCGTATGTTTAATATTTTTAATATTTTTCACATGTAATATTAATTCATTTGCTGTAAAAGAATCAACTTTATCCCACTTCTCACGTCATTAATAACTATTAATTTCATTTTATGTTGTTATTTGGTGAGTTGTTAATGACAATCTTGCTAGTTTTATTTATTCCTCTTGTCCAATAAATTATTTCGTCCATATTTTGTTGTAATTTATCTTTTTCATTATTAATTTAAAGTATGTTCTTTTAAAATATTAATTATTCTTTTTATTAATATATATTTATTTTGTCACAACAATATTTATTAGTTTAAAATTTTTATTTTATTTTATTTAATAATTATTAATTGATAATGAATAACTTCATTGAAAGGTGCATGCATCATTTAACGATTTTACAAGTGATATAGATTTGAATAAAGTTTGAAATTTAAATTTTATAAATGAAAAAAGTGGACAAAAAATTTCACTAAAAATATCATGGCCTATTTTGAAAAAAAAATCATAAATAAAATTTTACTGATATTTTATATCAACCTTATGAAAAAGAAATTGGTATAACTTTTGTAATAGCTATTCTAAGAGTTGTTTAAATTGAAAGGATAATTCTTTTTATAATTTATATACATTAATTAAATTCCTATTATATATTTTGAAAAATGTTAATTGAAACAAACCACTTTAACCCATTTATACTGTGAGTAGTTTGAAATATGCTTCTTTCCTCCACCAACACTATATGATGCCACACAAAAAAAATCTTTGATTCTTCCCTAAATAATAAATGCTGCTCTCTTAGAAAATGCTCAACCACACAAAAGTAAATATATAAGATAGAGCAATGGCAAGGAATGATCAATTAAACACTATTTGACCATAAATCTTCAATTGGTCAGAGATTGGTTTCATCACTGTTTCTTCATCATAGTTGATCTTAATTTAGTTGTTTACATTAGTCTTACATTCGAATTTCTGTATGCAAACGCAAATGTTCTTTCTGTTGCAACTACAACTCTGCAAGAACTTTGATGTGGAAATAGTTGCCACAGAGATGATGTAGAACAAAGTTGCACCGAAACTTCTTCATCCATGCTAGTAGAAGAGTTTGTGCCAGTATAAAATAATAACTCTGGCCAGCGGTTTTGAATGTGAATGCACTTAGAAGCTTTGTACAAATCCATAAATCTTCCACCTACTTAACACATGTGATTTGATCTTGAAGAAAAATCCACAATGTAAGTGCAATGCCACTGTAATGCATCTATCTTATATACGCGTACTCACACTTATTCCACATAAATAAGGTTTTGTATCAATACTGATAGGAATTTAACATTAATTCCTATATCTATGCAAAAAAAAAAATCACATGTATTTTAATGTTATTTATGAACTTATATAGAATATATATTTTTACATCAATTATGATATATTTAGTGCAAAACACATATATTTTATATCAATTATGTTAAATTATCAAATATACTAAATATAATCCATCATTTTTCTGTTGATTATGATAATTGATAAGAATGAATTCTAACTTATATAGTTTTTCAATTTCTTTATATACCATCATGAGTGAATAAGTAGTCCAATTAGAAAAGTTAAAAATAGAATCCAAGAATATAATCCAAAATTAATCTAATCAACAAAAAACCAGTTAAGAATAACTTTCTTGTTTAGTCTTTTGAATCCTCTTTTTTTTTCAATTGAGTCATTTTGCTTAGATTGACAATACCAAAGTAAACAAAAACACTTATTATATTTAAATTACCATTATATATTTAAAGTTAATTGATAATTAATAAGCAAGCATCATGACAGCAGCAACATCTGCTACCACTTTAGAGTGAACAATTCTAAATTAATTTATAATTTTAAATTAAAAACTAATTTAAAATTTAAAGCAGTCAGTAATAGTTAATATCAATGTAAAATCTATTTTATAATTTTTTTGTTAATAATAAAATTATTTTAAATACCAATATTTTTTAGTTTATAAAATAATATTTAACTTAATTAATTAATGTAGTAATTAATTATTTTTTATCTCTAAAATTAGTTGTTAATAAATGATTTTTTGCTGTAATAGTTTTCAATTATAAAGTAATGAAATTTTATTATGAATAAGATGAAATTAAAATTATAAATATGAAAAAAGTTATATATAAAAAATCACAATATATCTCTTTGTTGACAATTTTATTGTAAAATGTTTATTAATTTTTAAAAAATATTTCACCATCTTGTAGTACTAAAAGACATGTCCTAATCAAAACGTAAAATAATGATGTTTTGTTTGATTTAAATTTTATATTAAACTAAACTTAAACCTTGTTATGTTTAAATTTTTATGTTTAATTGAAACATTTTTTAATAAAAAAATTCAACTAAATCAAATCATGAATACCTTTAATCCCAACATGGTAGCCAAGAAGGTATAATCAGTCAAAAGGATACGACTTAAAGTTTATTATATCTACGCGTAAATTACTTAACTTTCGCTTAATAAATATGAGAAGTCAAATTGTGGACGATGAAGACTTTAGCGTGACACCAAACGTCCATAAAAACCGCAAACTTTTCTCAATATTTGTCCTGCACCAGTACATACGGATTGCTTACGTATATTTATTTATTTTTATTGTTAAAATATATCATAGTTTTATTGCAATTCTCAGTCAAATAAACTAATTAAGAAAAAGCACAAAATAAGTAATTTATTGAATGACATATTACTAAATTATTATAATTATTTTTCTTCAAAAATATTTGAATAGAATCAAATTAATATTAAACTGAGTTGAATTATGTTAAAAATTAAGTTGTTTAGCAGAGTCGGTGGTGGAACCCTCATTAGATACTTAAATAAATTATTATTTTATTATAATATAATGTTATAAAATTTTTAATTCATGTTAATCATTTTGGGTTAGTGTGTTTGTTATATTTGTGTTAAACTAATGAAGATTACATTGATTTATTAAGTTGTCCGATAACCAAATAATTTGTTTACCTGAAGTTGTGAGAATTATCAACACGCGTTTAATTAAATATATTGTGATTTAATCATTTATGAGTATGTTAATTAATTAAATAAACTGATATAGGTTTTAACATATATATTTAATCAATTTCCATTAACAGATAATATACCATAGCAAGACAGGTCATGTGGGCACGCAGTCTGCTACAAAAAAAAACATGATGAGTACACCAATTTAGTTTTATTGACCCACTTATCTATTATGTGGGCAGAGTATATACGAATCTTAAATACGAATATTAAATAGATGTAAAATAAAATTTTAATTATTTTTAGTTAAATTTTTGAATAACTTTCATACTTAAATTCTTTTATTTTTATTTTATTTAAATATAATAAATTGAAACAGTGAAATGAGCTCAGCGGAATGAGTCCATAACCCCTAATCATATATAACTCTTTCGAATTTCTATATTTTTTTTATTTGAAATAATTGGTTGTATAGTAATAGTCGCTTAAATTGTATTAGACTATTTCTTTATGTTAGATTCACGGGTAAGGTAGATAAAAAGTTTAATTGGATCTGTTCTATTTTTACATGATTAATTAAAAAATTATTTATTTAAATTTAATTTTTCTTTTAATATATATTTTATAAATTTTTCAGATCAAATTTCTATTTTATTTATACAGATTTTAGAACTTAGAAAAATCTGAATTTCTAATCCTAAAATTTTAAAGCGCTCTCTCTCATCACCTCAAAAAAATCTGAATTTCTAATCCTAAAATTTTAAAGCTGCTCACTAAAACAATTTATGTTTAATATTTGAAATTGCTAACAAAGGGAACAAGGGGTCTTAAATTAAAAAAATCGAAAATATAGTTGAATAATAAAAAAGATTCTTTTGTTGTTCGTATTAAATCTACTCAAGTAAAAAAGTATACTAAAAATTCAACCATCTTGCCAAATGTTTCATAAAGAAAATTAAATTCTGCCTTACGTAGTTTTTTTTTTTTCAATGAACAATTACACAAACATGTTAGTTGTAGGCAGAACGTAAACTAATTCAATAAAAAAATCTTGATAAATAAGTTTAAATTTAATTAAAGTATTATACACTACTACTAGAAAAACATTAAATAAAAATTAATTTTATTAACTAAAAATAATTAATTATTATATTAACTAAATTATATATTATTTTAAAAACTTAAAAAATTATAAACAATTATTGATTTTTAAATTAGTTTCTATCATTCATAAATAGTTTCTAAGTATCTAATTAGCTATAAGGTTTTAAATATCTAAAAGTGACTAAATTCTTTGTCTAGCACCATTTACACTTTTATTTCCCCCATCTAGCACCCTTTTATTTTTATTTTCCTATCTAACATCCTTTTGTTTTTATTTCTCTAACTAGCACCATTTTATTTTTTTATTTCTCTATCTAGCACCATTTAAATAATAAAAAAATAAATAAATAATAAGTTATTATTTTTTTGATAATTTTAATTTTAAATACATTAAAAAATAAGTATTTTTAATTTTTAAAATAGTTAGAAATATAATTAATGAATAAAGAAATGAGTTTTTACAAAATAAAAATAAAAAAGTAATAAATTAAAAAAATTTATTTTAATTTTTTTTAAGAATGAAGAAAATAAGAAATTAAACCTTACAACAACATAAAAGTTGAATCTATAAACATAAATTAGTATTTATTTTTATTATTATTGATGATGTAATCATGTTAATTTCAAGTAAAAAATATAGGACATAATTTAAAAAAAAAAAAGTCAATTAGTATTAATTAATAGTGGACACACAAATAATATTGAAGTGTCTACCCTAAATGCAAAATCCTAAAAAAAACTAATGCAAATACTACACTTAATGCTTAAAAATGAGAAGAAAAATTACAAAAATAAATAAGTCTAGAAAATAAAAACAGCAATAATAAAAAAAATAAAAAAAACAATGGTAGAAAAAAATAATAACTAAAAACATATAAGATATAAAATAAAGGCAAAACAAAATAAGATAAAGATAAAAGATATAAAAAAAAATAAAAATCCTATGCAGACAAATACTTTTCATTTCTGAGTTCCATCAAATAGTCTTTCCTAACATGAAAGATCTGTTGCAATGTTGCTCTTTTTATTTTCTATATTTATTTATTTTTACATTTTTCTTCTTCTCATTTCTAAGCATTAAGTGTAACGATTGCTTTATTTTTATTTTTATAATTTTGCATTTAGGGTAGACACTTCAATATTATTTGTGCGTTCAATATTAATTAATACTAATTGACTTTGATTTTTTTTTATAATTATGTCATGTATTTTTTACTTGAAATTAACATGATTACATTATCAATTATAATAAAAATAAATATTAAGTTATGTTTATAGATTCAACTTTTATGTTGTTGTAGAGTTTAATTTTTTATTTTCTTCATTCTTAAAAAAGTAATTAAACTAAACATTTTTAATTTATTACTTTTTTATTTTTATTTTGTAAAAACTCATTTCTTTATTCATTAATTATATTTCTAACTATTTTAAACATTAAAAATATTTATTTTTTAATCCATTCAAAATTAAAATTATCAATTTCTTTTTAATTTATTATTTTATTTATTTATTTTTGAAATG
>Ga0123342_1006118_pt1 | contig 16913 bp, 18 predicted proteins | sample Turbeawhitnodule_FD_89960 | JGI IMG/M metagenome (GOLD analysis project Ga0123342, IMG submission 89960) | Root nodule microbial communities of legume samples collected from Mexico - Turtle bean Mexico white nodule | ecosystem: Host-associated > Plants > Roots > Nodule | place: Mexico: Nepantla... | reverse complement strand
GGGAGCACCAACAAAGATAAAAGGTAAAAGATCATGACTGTAAGAAAGATGACATTGAATTTTTGTAATGAATCTTGCATAATTATCCATGGCGAAAAAACTACTTTTAGAATTGTTAACATACTGACCAGAAAAATCACCATATATTTGAAGAAAAATACTTAAATTTAAGAGACTTATTATCAGCCCTATAGAAAATAAATGCATCGTCAACATATAAAATGTGAGAAGGAATATTATAACCTTTAGGGCTAGCCATATGCAGAATCCTCTTATCGTTCACAAGCTTAGAAATGCCTCTGCTCATAACCTCCTCCGCAAGATAGAAAAGTAAAGGAGATAAAGGATCACCTTGTCTCACACCTCTACAAAACTTCCATTTATTTTAATAGATAACATAGTTGATCAAAGAATAATATTAATCCAACTGACAAATGAAGGATGGAATCCAAAATGTTTCAAAACCAACAATAAGAAATTCCAACTCATAGTGTTAAATGCTTTATGAATATCAACTTTATAAGCCACATAACCTACTCTTACTTTTTTAGAAAGCATGTTAATAGCCTTATAAGCAATACCAATACAATCATGAATTTGTCTACCCTGCACAAACCCATATAAATTAGGAGAAATAATTCTAGAAACCACCATAACAAGCCTCTCTACCAAGATTTTGGAAATGAACTTAAATTTTGAAGTTGGCAACAATAATTGGTCTAAAATCTTTAATGGAATCAACACCTAGAGTCTTAGGAATGAGGGAGATCACATTACTATTCATCCCAGATAGAATCTAGTTTTGTTTAAAAAATTGTTGAATAGTTTTGCAAACATTAGTCTCAATAATCTCCCAGCAAGAATGATAGAAAACACCACCAAAACCATCAGGACCACGAGCTCTATTACCATTAAGATTAAAAACAACATTCTTGATTTCTAAATAATTAGGAGACACTAGTACAAAATATAAAAAGAACGACCCTTTATTTAATGTGTTTTTACGGTTAGACATTGTCATTCAAAACGTTGTGGCATTTTTGAAATTAACTTCATTTAAGAATGCGGTTTTACCTAATAGTCACATTCTTAAATCAAAGCGCTTTGAATAAGAATTTAACTTTACCTAATAGCTGCATTCTTAAAACATTTTTACCCTAACTCTGAAGCGTGCCACTTACGCTTTCATACTTGCTTTCTTCTTGGCGCTTCGTTTTCTCTCTATTTCTGCTCTCGTCTTCTGCGAGCCTTCATTGTCTTCTCCGTGCCATTGTAAGTTCATTTCGAGCTCTTTTTCTTCTTCACCATTTGTTTATATATATATATTTTTGTTTCTCTTGTTTGATTTCTTGCATTACTCGAAGGTCACAGTTGTTTCATTGCCTGCTGTTTGGGTTTTTATTGTGCCATATTTGCTCCATTGTTACTGCCGCCACCGTTGTTGTTGGTCATGCGTCACTCTTCACCACCACTGTTGCCTTCACGCACAAGGTTGGTGGTGTTTTAATATTTTAAGCTTTTTTTAATGTTATTAATTTATTTATTTTTATTTATTATAATTTTTATTTTTTTAAAATTTCTATTATTTTGTTTTTAGGTTAGAATAGAATTACTAAATTATTAAATGGTAGATAGATTTATATTATTTAATATTTATAATTAATTTAATAATTTTTAATTTGTATATTTAATATCTATTATAATTTGTATTTATTATTATTAGTTCTTAGGTTAGAATAGAATTATTGTGTTGATATTGAGTCTGAGGGTATTCGACCCTCGACAATTGATACGTGCTGGTATTGAGTCTGGGGGTATTCGACCCTTAGGAAACATGATATAGAACACTCATTAGAAAACACCTGAATGACTATTACAGAATATAATGGATCGAAATTGGATTAATTTTGTTCGCATAGCTAATGAGTACGAAAGAGGAGTAGAAGAATGTATACAATTTGTGCAACGTAACACGAATAATAGTGTCCATGATGGAGCAAAGATTAGTTTTCCATGCGTTAACTGTTTGAATGGAAGGATACTGGATGTTAAGAAAATTTGGGAGCACCTTCTATGTGATGGGTTTCTTCGATCTTATACAACTTGGAAATAGCATGGTGAATTATTTATCATGTGTTTTCGTAACTGAAGAATATGTGGGGTTCACCATGGATGATGTAGTACATGATGATGTAGATGATGATCGATTGGAGGACATGATTCATGATGTGGGAGCTGAGTCTTTTGCAGAAGCGCAAGGATATGGAAGTATGTCAAGCGATGCAGAGACTCCATTGTATCTTGGATCAACTAACTTCACTCGGTTGTCGGTGGTGTTAAGATTGATGAATTTGAAGGAAATAAATGGATGGACTGATAAAAGCTTCACGGAATTGCTTCAATTGTTGAAAGATATGCTTCCAGAGGGAAATACTCTACCTAATCGTAATTATGAGGCCAAAAAGATTCTTTCTCCAATGGGTATGGAGTATAAAAAGATACGTGCATGTCCTAATGATTGTATATTATACAGGAAAGATTTTGAATTTTTGAAAAGTAGTCAAAGGTGTGGGTTATCACGTTATAAGTTGAAACAAAAAGATGATGATACTATTGAAGAGATAGAAAAACATGGACCCCCAATGAAAGGTATGTGGTATCTTCCCATCATTCCAAGGATGAAGCAGGGAGCTTTGAGTGTGGTTATTACATTATGCAATGGATAGTTACCATTGTAAGACTAGGCCTTAAAAGTGATTGGGATGAGGTAACATGATGGTAAATTATTTTTATAGTTCTTTAATATATATATGTATCTAAACACTAATTTATGTGAACCTTGTTTTGTAATGCAGTTCTTCACGGATGAGCGACCAATGTCTTCGGAAGCCATAGAATATGTGAGATATCCTTGGTCACATATTTCCTAAATTTTTATAACTCTAGGATAACTGATAAATAGTGTAGGAATTAGATAGATAGATAGATAGAAATATATTATTAGTGTTTATAATACATTTTTATTAATATATATAATTTGATTCTCTTAATTTATTTATTTTTCTGGTTGGGTTATAATTAAAAATAGTCGTCATCTTTTAACCTTTCTGCACCGGTGACATTTAATCAACATAATATTCTCCTTAGAGGAAACCATGGCAAAAATATAAGTACCAATAAAGTCTTCCATATTACTAGTAGTGTGAGCATTAATATTAGAATCAACATAAAGATTTCTATAAAAATCCAAAATATGATCCTCAATGAGCTTAGGATCCTCAATAACACCATTATGAGTTCTTAATATAAATCCCACTAGAATTATTTCTTTTCTTTACCACAACATGAAAAAAAAGCAGTGTTTTTGTCTCCATCTTTAAACTAGAGCATCCTAGCATTCTTTTTCCAAAACAAGTATTGACAATGAATGGCATGATCAAACTCCTCTTTAGCAATCCTTTCTTAACAAATAAGCATTTTCGGTGGACTAGCAGTCTCCAAACTGTGCTGGATAGCAAGTAGGGAAGTCTGATTAAGAAACACTTCATTTTGAACATTATCAAAAGAATTTTTATTCCAACTTTTAAGCTCAATTTTTGACCTTTTAAATTTATGTTGCAAAATATACATAGGACAACCAACAACAGTAGTTTTCCAAGAATCATGAATAAACACCATTCACGATTTATCCTAAAGCCACATATTAAAGAATCGAAAAGCGCTAGCCTTATATAAACAATTACTAAAAGAAAAACTAGAAGTAACAGGGGAGTGATTAGAATAATTTTTAACAAGAACTTGATAAGTACAAGAGGACCATTCATCCAAACACTCTTCATTACATAAAGCTTTATCAATTTTTCTATCAATTCTCTTTAACCCTCTCCTCCCATTACTCCAAGTATACAAGGATCAGAGAAAGGCATACTAGTAAGGTTATTATTATTAATCCAATCAAGAAATTCATTACAGGAAACCTGATTAGGAGCAACCCCACCTTTGTAATCATCAGCCGAAATAACAACATTAAAATCTCCCAAAATGCACCAAAGGTCACTCAAGAAGCTAAGATCCCTCCACAAAAATCTTCTAATCGAGTATGCGTTAGATCCATAAACCCCTACAAAGCTAAATCATTTATCATGAAAAGGAAGTTTATGGAAATACACTGAGAGTTAACCAGGGTTTGGACAAGATTAGGGACAACCAAACACCAAAGCTTAGCAACTTTATTAATGGTAGGAGAATTAGCAACCAAATGCAGATTAACATAATTGAAAAGAGCATCCAAAACATCCGTGTAAGACATCATGGGTTGAAAACAAGAAGAGGTTTATGTTGTTTAAGTAAATTAAACAACATCTCCACCATCTTTTGGTTTGGCAGGCCTCTAGAATTCCAAAAAAAAAAAAAAAAACCTTCATTGCAACTTTTTGGATGGAACTGCCTGAACAGTTTTTTTGGATTTACCCACCCCTTTAGGCGGTCTCCCTGACTTTCTAGTGGTATGTACAATATCGTCCCCATTGGCCTCACTATGATCAACCCAAAATTTAGATGCCACCTGATTTTATGCAGTTATCTGCTCATTATGATGTAAATCAACAAATTGAGTCGGGATAGCTGCTTACCAATATTAGAGTCGTTTGTGACATCTTCTTTTTCTAAACCAACAACAATGAAAAAGGATTTTTTAGAGCCAACATACTGTTATTAGGAGCTTTGGCAGCAACAAGTGATTGTTCCTTCATAGGAGAACTCTTCCTTGGCGGAGATGGAAAAATCGTAGTATCATAGTTGGCATCAATAAATTTGGAAGCAGTAACCTTATCAATAACATCTGTAACAACTTGTGAATGCGAATTAGCTTCTACAAAAGGTGATTCTATAACCTTGTCATGTTCAGAAGTGGTGTTTGACAAATTCTGCCTAAGCGATGACCTATCATGATCTTATGCATCCTCCAAGGGAGGCATATCAGCAAATATATCCTCCCCACATTTGTTTTATCAAAATCAAGTTGCCCCAATTGTTGCCCAACTTTAGTGCCACTAGAAACTATGGTTGACAGATTTCTAGTAGAGCTATCAAAGATCTTATTTTGAGAATAAATACATTAGAAGTTTCTTTGTGTATACTCTTTAGGTTATTTCTGAATCACTGGAGCCCCCACAGATTTCCCCTGCACTCTATTATAGTCAGTATTTTTCTTGTTCTAAGAAGACTTATGTTGAGGACCAACAACAATAGGATTTTGAGCATTAAACACATGACACCGAGCAAGATCATGCCCAATCATCTTACAATGAGAGCCACCCATATTCTACATCAGCTACAAAAGCAAATCCTGAACGTTCAATCAAGAACTAATTAGGAAGAGAGGATAAAAGATCAATATCAAGAAGCACTCTAGAAATTAAAAAAAAAAAACCCCTTATTTTTTTTCGTGATATGATCATCAGAAGACATAGGGTACCAATTCCTCTAGTAATAGAAAATATAGCCCTTGATCTCCAATATTCTATAAGCAAATTGTAAATTCGAATCCAGATCTGGGTTTTAGTGCTTTTCATAGTAGATGGGACAAAGTCTTTTGTCCAAGCAAACAAACCCTAGAACCCACCTCATGTCCTCTGAAGAAGAAAACTCAAACTCATAAAAAACCTTGTCAAGAGGTATAACTTTCCATGGTTCAAGAGCTTTTCACACAATTTGTAGGTTTTTGGTTAAATCAAGTTGTGTGAGGGGTTGATCACCCTTAGATAAAATAATCCTCCTAAGTAGATGATTCTTGCAATCTTCAAGACCCTTAAAGTAATCTACCTCCTCAACCCGAACAACAACCATGTCTCCCTTAATACAGGGTGTTAGCAACTGGGCAATGATTTTTCTTTGTTCTTGTATAACATAGGACTTCTTAATTGAAACCACTTCTTGCTCCTTCAGAGAACCCTAAGGTATCAAGAAACCTACAGGGGGCTCTCCCATAATTGAACCTCCAAGACTACCACATGCGTCCAGTTCCAAGACTCACCCACTAAGAGAGTTGCACTTCCGCGCTCGCCAAGAAAACACAACCCTGCGCAAGAACTGCAAACGCGCTCTGCACCCGCACACTTCACCTATTGGATAGCTTTAGTCGCGACACTGCACACCATGCACCATGAACCAAACGCTGCACAGACCACGCACCAACGGCTCCCCCCAACACAACAGTCGCAGTCATTGTACCCTCCACGTAGACCCACCTTCCTTCATGTAGAATGACACACCACCCTCGCTCTTGCACAACCTTACGTGCATTATACACACAAACGAGAAATGCACACGCTTTCCACAAGAGAGGCACAACTCCGTCACTCACAAAGTTGTATACCACTATCTAGTCCCCCTCACGCATCGCGACACCAACACAAAATCAAGAAAAACTGTCCCTCCACGTAGACCTTTGGAGGCCCCCTCATGTAAGTAAATGAATGTAACTTAATTGTGTCTAAAATTTCCTAGCTAGTTTCTTTCTGCATCCCTACATTTTTCTTCATGCACCCCATAATTTTATAAATCCTGAAACTGACCTTCACCTATTATTTGAATATGGGATCTAGGAGTGTGCTACAGATTCATCAATCCAAAAGTGAATCATGTTGTTTTCTGAATGAGAGGGTGTTCTGGAAGCAAAGTTTGCATAAATTGTTGATTTCCGGATTGCTGAATCTAAAAGTCTAATTTCTATTACGAATTGGTGGATTCAGCATGATTTTTTTCAATTATGGATTTCTGAATTCGAAATGTAAATTTTGAATTACGGATTGGTGGATCCGGAATGATTTTTTCAAGTATGGATGTTCTACATTTTTTTATTTTGGATTAACACTGTAATTCGTGTACTACCGAAAGCACCAATCTAGAAGATTACCGGATGCACCAATTCAAAATTTTACCGGAAGCGCCAATCCAAAAATTTACCGAATTTCATAATCCAGAATAAAAAAAAAAAATGTACAGTTTTATATAGTTTTATATAGGGACAGTTTTGTTTTTGCACCACCTTGTGGAGGTGCAAGAAGAAAAATGTATGGGTGTACGAAGAAACTGCCAATTTCCTATTTAAAAGGTTCTGAAAATAAAAATGGATAGGCCTAAACTGAAACATATAGTGAGCCCATAGAAAGTCCATTTCATAGAGGGTAGTTTCTTCCTGCACCATTACAAGTTTTTTCCTTCATCCCAAAATGTTGTGCAAAGACAAAAACGTCCCTATATAAAAATGTACATTTATTTTTTGCATTCCCGAAATCCGGTAAATTTTTGGATTGGTGCTTCCGGTAAAATTTCGGATTGGCGCGTCCGATAACCTCTTGGATTGGTGCTTTCGATAGTACATGAATGACAGTGTTAATCCAAAATAATAAAAAATGCAGGACATTCATAATTAAAAAACCATTCCGGATCCACCAATCTGTAATTCAAAATATGCATTCCAGATTCAGAAAACCATAATTAAAAAAAAAAATCATTCCGGATCCACCAATCCGTAATAGAAATTAGGCTTCCAAATTCAGCAATCCGAAAATCAACAATTTATTCAAACTTTTCTTCCAGAACACCCCCTCATCCAGAAAACAACATGATTCACTTATGGATTGATGGATCTATAGCACACTCCCAGATCAAAATTTCAAATAATAGGTGAAGGTCAGTTTCGGAATTTAAAACATTATGGGGGTGCAGGAAGAAAAATATAGGGGTGTAGATTGTCTTATAGGTCTTAGACCATCTAACATATTATGTTCAGCAAATTTGTGTGATTTGTTCCTTTTAGCTCAGAACTTCAACTCCTTATGGTCCAATTGTCTTCATTAAAGCTTCATAAGTTAGAAATCTATTGCAAAAAAATATTAGCTTAAAAGGTTAACATGGTCATTTCAGCATATTTCCATATTTATCTCAATAAAATCAAAGTAACAACCCCACACTTATCTTTTAAACCAATTCCCAAAACAATTTCATAACTCCTCAAAACTTCAAGTCAAGTTTATGATAGTTTTTCAAGTTTTAGAACTTGTAATGAGCTTTTCAAGTTTTAGAACATGTAATGAGCTGAGAAATTATTAAGAAAAAGGCTAATAAAACTTAAAGGCGTGTACATGGAAAAATGATACAAGGTAAGTAAATTTTGCTAAGTAGTGCAAATAAAAAATTACCTAAATCATATTTTATGCTTTTTCCATATTTGATCCAAAATCTAACTTTTCATGAAAAACTACTTAGACTTTATATATAAACATTTCAATCAGTTTTATGACTCTAGAAAACATGGCATCAAAGTCAATCTGGCCATTTATCAAAATTTATTTTCTTTAATTTTAAGTTATATAACATTGAGTTAATAGATGAAACAATACTCATTAGATAATCTTATGACATGAGCGCTTATATGTTTTGATGATAAAAAAACACTATAAGGTGTATTGTGATATGACAAAACTCATTCATGCGTAGTACAAGATCAAACAAAAATAAAAGAGAGAGTGAGCAAGACTCACTAGACAATACAAAAAGAAAAATGATGTTAGGCGAAATAATATAAATGCTTATCAGACGATTTAGTCTTCATGTTAAATCTTGAAATAAATTATATATTCAAAGAAGAACATTAAAAAAAACCGTTGTGCATAAAAAGACCAATAGATAAAAAAAATCACACAAGATGAAGCACTTGTCAAAACATAGAACGTATTACACGAAGCTCGTTGTGAGAACACATCATATGAAGGATCAAACAATAGAGTTGAGAATAGTCATATCAATTGATCCTAATGTTGGAATAGTTTAGAAGCTCACATCATATGGAACCCTTTGGGCAACACATAGCATATTCATATGTTTGCAAGCACCAGGCACACATTGGAAACTATACATACAAGAGTTGTCCAAGCGTCAGACGAAATATGATAACTACGGAAGTGTCCATGCAACCTTTACATTCTTATAATGATTTATGACACTGTGTTTATGATTTCTAAATTATAGAAAACATTATTTTTCAAATACGATTAATGGATTAAATGTTCTAAGAACAAATTTGATTAAACAATATATCACTGTAAAAGCTTTCGAAAAGAGTTTAAATTACTTTTGTATCAAAAGTTTTTCGAAACACAATTAATGAGATGATATCTATGTTAACAATTAATTGTTCTTCAACGTTCTAAATCATTGTTAACTTGAGAAATTTTTTTAACACAAAATTAATTGTGAAATATCTGAGTATAGAAAGTTCATATAATTAACAAATATTCAAAGATATTATTTCAGTGATACCCACAACTTAAATTGTGAATTATATTGTTCACTAATACCTATTTTGTTCCCAAAAACTATTAAAGGGACTTAAAGACGTTTACAAGCAGAAAGCAGAAGTTTCCTTTCTAAGTGTTTGATAAGAAAGAGATGAAGCTGACAAGCATGAATTACACGAATGAATATCAAACAATACCAATGATATACAAAGTGAAGATATTTATAAAGAAAATTATTCAAAGTACAAGCACATGGAAAAACAAATTGAAAGTTTATATGAGAACATTCCATATTTAGCATTTACTGCAAAGAAGAAAATGAAAAGCCAAGTGAAAATGGAAATATCCAAGTGCAGAGATAGTCAAATATCTACCGAAAGAGTTCATAGAAATAAAGAAAGTATATGAAAATTAAATATAATGAGATTCGAAATGGTCGTTGACACCAAAACAGAAGTTTCCATATTCAGCGTCTAATGCATTGCAGAAGAAAGGGCAACATGGCAGATTGAGCGGATACTAAAGTTATGAAGATTGAAATGCCAACGTTCATAGGTGTATTTGTAACCTACAGATGTTTATAATATTGGTGACATGTAGAGGAGTAAAATATTGGTGACCTAAAGAGGTGTAGAATACATGATTGTGAAAGGCTCTTAAGTAGGTTGCTCAAGGGGACTGAACTTAGCCCTTGATAGTGGGTGAACCAGTATAAACATGTCTCTCTCTCTCAAGACTCATTGTTTTGTTGCTGTTTTAAATTACTAATATTCCAAGAATTGAGTGTGGGCTCCATCCAACCCCCCCTCTAGAGCCAATTGAACCTTTATACAGTTCATTTCTTATTATATTCATTATACTACATTACTTCTAAAAATATTAATGAAAGAAAATATCAAAATTCTACTACTACTATTAATAAAAAAAACAAAGAATAAACTTTTAAACATTTTTGACTTATTATAAACCATTGTGTTGAATTCATGCACATAGTCTATTCTTCTCACATATATTAGCTTGTACCCATATTCCATGGAATATTGTTGAATGTATGAAAAGGAAAATGTAGGAACATCAGCACAAGTAATAGCAAAATCAGTAGGTACAATAGTATTGTTATCACGAGTATGAGTATCATGATCAATTATGGTAGCAATTGTTGCATTCAATTGTTCTATAAAAAGATCATCACCTGCATTAGTAGACTCTGGATTTTTTACCAAATTATCAAAAATGTTAGAAGAAATTTCAGTAGGCAGAACGTTAGTATCAACATGAATAGAAAGATCACTTGCATCAGTAAAAGCATCAACAAAATCAGGAAGAGTAATGTCCTTGATATGAATAGGATCAACAAAATCATAAACAGTAAAATCATTGTGTGTATGAGCGAATAAATGATCAAGAGCATTAAAATCATGAACATAATCAGGAAAATAAACTAATACATCGTCTAATTAAAGCATCACAAACATAATCAAGAAAATCAGTATGTATATTAGTACAAGGTCAGTTTGTTGAAATAAATTCATCCAAATGAATGAAAAACAAGTGATTTGGTGATGAATTTAGTTTCAATGACTGTCATTGATGAAATAATTGATGGTTAGACGATACTAGATTAGTAGACTATGTTGTAAGGGTATAAGGTAGTGGATGGGTAGATGATATTGAGACTGTAGACGTTACTGGGTGGTTAGATTATGTAAGAGTGGTAGATGTTATAAGAGTGGTAGACGCTAATGGGAAATTAAACTCTATAGGATGGGTAGACGTTATGGAGGCATTAAACATTGTAGGATGGGTAAACGTTATGGAAGCATTAAATGCCAAATGATGGAAAGACACTATGGAGGAATTAGACAATGTGAATTCATTAGACGCTATAAAGGCATTAAATTCTCTAGGGACGGTAGATGCTATAAAGGCATTAAACGCTCTAGGGACGGTAGATGATGTGAGGGTATTAGACGGTATAAGAGTTATAGACGATATGGAGACATTATGATGGTAGCAAACGCTATTAGGGTAGTAGATGCTCTAGATAAAGATGTTTTGATGTTAGACTCTATAATGTTAGATGATGTATGGGTAATGGATATTATGGTGTTAGACATTGTGTTAAACATTATAATGTTAGACGATGTTGGGTTAGATGCTATGTTGTTAGGCAATGTTGGGTTAAACGTTATGGTGTTAGATGGTGTTGGGATAGACTTCATTTTGATGGAACACAATGTTGTGTTAGACAGTCCATTGAAATCAGTGTTTGCACCTTCGAATGACATGGAAACTAAATGTATGACAGAATGAATTTTAGAACATATATCACGAACATTAGAATCAGAATGCATTGGTTTCTACTAACTGTGCTAAATAAAAATCTAAGCTTATATCATGTTCAGACTCTTACACTTTTTCTTTTTCCTCCTTTTCGAGGAACTCGTGCTTTTTTTTGTCCTCTTCAATTAACATAGACTCTTCAACCTTTTCATTTGCAGCAAATGACATCATATTTACATTACCTAAAACATCAACATAATTATGCACACAACGAGTCCATTGATTAATTTGATTCTAAAATTTAGTTTATCTAACCTCCAAATCTTGATGTACTTTATGGTTTATTTTAGTCATTTTCCTCAACATCTCTTCCAAAGTTGACTCTTCAACAATAGGAATAATATCCTCTATATCAACTTGTACGAATTCTTCATTTGTTGGTATTGAATATTCTTGAGAAATTTGTTGAAAACGTTGTTCAAAATGTGAATACAATCGTTGCTCATAATACTACTCAAAATATGGGTCACTGGCTATATGGAATGATCAAAGTATGGCTCACTATACTATAAATATTACTCATAAAACTGTGAAGGTTGATACAAATACAACTCACAAATTGATTGCTAAAAGTATGACACTATGCATCTGATAGTTGCATTCTACACAAGGTTGCTCAAAGTATGACCCATAATATGACTCATTAGATTTCTTATAGTATGGCTTATAGTTATGTTATCGATCATAATGAAATGTGTAAGTCAATAGACGATCCAATGCCCATAAGACGATCTCATCACATGAGCGTCTATATGTTTTTATGATAAAAAACACTATAAGGCGTGTTGTGGTATAACAAAGTTCACTCGTGTGCAATATAAGTTAAAACAAAAACAATGAAGTAGAAAGCAAGACTCATTAGACGATACAACAACAGAAAAGTTTGTTAGACAAAACAATGGCACGTACTCACAATAGAAGAACCTAAGACGATAAAGTGGATAAAATTGTCAAAGAAGAGCTTTGATGACTCCAAATCATGGATTTCTTGAAGGCTGATTGTAGCTTAGTTAGGTGTGTTCTGGGGTAGTTTGAATTTTTTAATTCACTCTTAGTTTGAATCCAAAGTTGGTTTAATTCAAATCTTTTTGAAAAAAGTGTTTTATGAAGAAGCAGAAAAGTAATCAGTTGTTTTATTGTTTCAATCGGTTGTTTCATACCTAAGGACTTTGAAACTGGTTTTGGCAGATTTGAATTTGGTTGACTTTGCAGTCAAACCAAATCAATCGATTATTTCGACAAAACAACCGACTGTTTTTTTAATTGTCTTAACATAATTTTGTTAAGTTGGTTAAATCTGCTTTAAATGATTCGAAACTGATTTGTCTTTTATAATAAATGTTTTCAACTTCTAATTGGAGTATATATGTTCTATTTTACGCTCCTAGCATTAACTTTACAAGATCAGATTGTGAAATCAAGTTTTCTCCAAGATTGTGAAATCAAGTTTTCTCCAAGATTGCTTAAGGCATTGGATATTTCTATAAGAGTGAAGTAGGACTTGTTGTGTACTTTGATTTAATTTGTAGCAGGTGTGGTCAATGTTATTTCTTTCTTCATTTGTAATTCTGTAAGTACTTGTGTTCACATATTCAGAGGGTGTTCTGATTTGTGGTGTGATTGTGGTGTGCCAAAGGAAGTGTGTGTTCTTGAGGGGATCAATATCACTTCTTTGGTGGTTGTGTGTTTGTAATCTGTGATTGATTGCATAGTGGATACCCAGTGGTTTCTAGGAACTGGATGTAACTCTTGGGATAGGAGTGAACTAGTATAAATTTGTTTGTGTGCTTATCTCTTTCCCTGAACTCTTTAATATTTGTTTTAAGTTGTTTTTATTCACTACTGATAAAAACAACCGGTTGAATCACAAAAACAACCGGTTGATTTTCTGGAAATCAACTTAATCAGTTTTGTTCTTTGGCTTCCTTGATTTCTTTGTTTGTGATTCATCATTGGATTTCATTATACCTTCAAAGTTTGCGAAAATCATTTATAAACAATTCACTCCCTATTGTTTAAGGCCATAAATTCTAACAAAAATATCCAAAGAAAACACTGGAAATAAAGAAAATGTTCATGTAAGAACATAAGATGAGGAAGAACACATCAAACGAGGCTCTAGTTAGAAAAAGGATGTATCAAACGAAGTTCGTAAAAGATCACATCAGATGATCCATGTCTGAACTTATTAGAAGATCATATAAGACACACACTGAAGATTGCACAAACCAGATGATACAAGCATCTTCAACGCATCAGACAAATTACCGTATAAGGGAAATGTCCATATTAACCTTCTTATTATTTGAATGATTTATGACACCACCTATTCAATTATAAATCTTATTTGACATTCTTGAATTATATTTTTCAAACAATATTATTGGATTAAATTATTCCGGAAAGAATTTGAAAAAATAGTATTTCACTGAAAGTCTTCGGAAAAAAAAAACATAAATATTTTCTATATCATAGTTTTTCGAAATATGTTTAATGGAATAATATACAGGTTAAAAGTAATTATGCTAAAAACGTTATAATTTATTATTAACCTGGAAACGGTGTAAAAATGATTTAAATGTGACAAATCTTAGAGAATAAAGTCTCAATAATTCACAAATATTATAAGATATTATTTCAGTGATACTCATGAATTAAATTATAAATTATAATGTTCACTAATACTAATTTTGTTCCCATATATTGTCAAATGGACTTAAAGATGAGTATAGAGTTAAAAGCAAAAGTTTCGAAACTTAGCGTCTAACACAACGATGACAGAGTAAAGGATAAGGGTGTCAATGCAGGTTGATCGTCCCCTATTGGCCTGCCTCTCATTAGGGATGGTCTACTGGCTTTGGATTGGCCCGCTAGCCTGCGAGCCTACCCATATAAAAAAACTAAAATTTTAATAAAAAAATATTAATTTATTTGTAATATATATAAAAAAAAGCTGGAGGAGACAATTTTTTATTTTTTATTAAGGTGTTTCTTCCTTCACCCATCAAATTTCTTCCTACACATCATCAATTTCAAAATGTAATTGCCATAACATAAAGTCAATTCTGGAAATGAAAATTTAGAATAGGAAAAAAATTCTGAAGTAACCTTTCCATAACAACTATTTTACCTTTTTGGAATCTAAAATAGTTATTTTGGCTTTCGAAATTTAATTTTTGAAATTGATGGGGTGCAAGAAGAAATTTAAGGAGGTGTAGGAAGGAACACCATTTTTATTATTATGCGGGCTAGTGGGCTGACCCACCTTGCCCCGTACTTGGTCCACGCGGATTGTGTGTTATGCGCAATGAGCCTCAGTATGTCATCAGGCCAAAATAGTGAGTCTGCCCTGGATGCCACCCCTAACAAAGGAACGCAAATTTTATTGGCATTGATTGAAGAAGTTTAATAATGATTCAAACAAATTAATACAACAAAGGAAGTACTCTAAAGATTTTCCAAGAGAAGAAAACACATTAAAGACGCATATTTGAACTTTCTTATTTCAGGATCTAATATGAAAGTGAAGTTAAATAGTGCAAAATTGAAAAGATCCAATTCCATATTGATTTCTGGAATATAAATGGTGTTCTTCTACTTGTTTATCAAACATTGCAAGGGTACCTGATGGTTCTAGAATCCCGATGACTACAGTTTCCCAATTATGGAATGGTCATGATTGGATTATTCCTTTGCCTTTTACAGCAGGTGAAACATTTTTTTGAACATATCATGATTAGGCAGGAACAGGATACTCATAATTGGATTCTCAAAGACTCTGGCATTTCATTCTCAAATCTACTAGGAAATATTTCTTAGATCCAGGAGTTCTTTGTGGTTGGGGTAAAATCATTTAGTCTCCATATATTCCTCCTTCCAAAACTCTTGTACTTTGGAAATATTTTCATGGGCAACTTCCTACGGATCATCACATTCAGCACAAAGGTTTGCATATATGTTCTATGTGTACGCTTTGTGAAAGGCAGGAAGAATATATTCATCATTTATTTTTTGAATGTCCTAATGCATTGCATATTTGGAGTTGGGTTCAACAAATTTTTCTTAATTCTCATTTCTCTAATGTTGATGATCTCCTTTCTTTTATTAAGAACGATGGTAATCCATTGGTTAATTTGATTAAACTTGTTGTTATTACCTTCTCTATTTGGATGATATAACGTATGAGGAATTATGCTAGATTTCAAGTTAAGATTGATCTTTCTGGGGCCATTTCCACCATTAAGGATTTCACTTGCCTAGTGGGTAATTTATCTAAAAGTTTTATGAGGAATGATATGTTCGACTTCAATGTGCTTAAGTTCTTTGATATTAATACTCGTTGTGACAAAGTTCTTCATCAACTTCTTGTTAGATGGGAATTTCCTTCATTAGGTTAGGTTAAAATTAATACGGATGGTGCTGCTACAGGTTCTCCTAATTTTGCTACTTATGGTGATATTTTTCGTGGGAGTATGAGGGAGTTTGTTGGTGGTTTATTTGCTTTTCTTGATATTCAGACTGCTTTGGTTGGTGAGTTTTATGGAGTTATACATGCCATTGAAGAAGCTCAAAAGATGGGTCTTACTAGTTTTTGGCTTGAATGTGATTCTGTCTTGGTTTGTGCTTCATTAACTACTAGGACTAACATTCCTTGGATTCTTCGTAATAGGTGGAACACTTTCCTTGATTACAGTGGTAAAATCAGTTTTAGGATTTCTCACATTTTTTGTGAAGGTAATGGATGTGTTGATCAACTTGCTAATTTAGGGTTTATTCATAGAGAGAAATTTCATTCATATAATAGGCTTCTCTCTACTCTTTTCTTAGAATTCTTTATTAATAGGTATAAATTACCTAAGTATTGCTTTTGTTAGATTTTTTATATATGGGTTTTGGTCTAGTCTTCCATATTTGCTTGTATTTCCTTTTTTTTAATAATACTTTTTTCATGTGGTGGCAGATGATTGTTGTTACTTGAGGTGTCCGCCTAGCTGATATGTCAAGTTTCACAGTGATGTCTAACATGATACCTTTTATAAAAAAAAATCTCAATTCACAGAGTTCATATATATGGATAAAATATTTAAAAATTGAATACATGTCAAAGATGCAAAGATTTCATAGTCAATATTTACATATTGGGCGTTGTACCGCCCTGGTAGTCGGGAGTAATGACGTGGCGTCGAGCTATGATATAGGCGTGTTGGATGGGACACCTGGTTGGCAGAAGGGAAGGAGGTCGGGGGGTTTGCGTAGTCGCCAGTTATT
>Ga0123342_1006117_pt1 | contig 16914 bp, 9 predicted proteins | sample Turbeawhitnodule_FD_89960 | JGI IMG/M metagenome (GOLD analysis project Ga0123342, IMG submission 89960) | Root nodule microbial communities of legume samples collected from Mexico - Turtle bean Mexico white nodule | ecosystem: Host-associated > Plants > Roots > Nodule | place: Mexico: Nepantla... | reverse complement strand
AAAACTGATCACAATGCTATAGTTGGTTCGGTCATTCGATTCTGCCACGGAACCGATACCATTATGAACCACGGTTTTCATCTTCATAAGAAACAAAAAGGAACAAATATTTTAGTTAACCATATCTTCATCTCCCCCTTCCTCTTCCCCTTCCTCTCCCCCTTCCTCTTCCCCTTCCCCTTCCTCTTCCTCCTTGTGCCATTTGATGGCTGCTGTCCGAATCCCTTTCATATGTGAACATACTTATCCTAATATCCTGTGCCTTGGCTTCATAAGTACCCAAACCCAATCCTACCTAAACAAGTCAAGTCATATAAGATAATAAGACATTGGACCAAGTATTATAAGTGATGAAGAAAATAAAACAACACAACATAATTCATAAATATTACTAAAAGAGTAAGGTACTGACCCGAGAATCCTCAAGGTTTAGTTGATTTTGAAGGTGCCTAGCAAAATCCTCATCATGACTAATGTATCGATCCTTTTCTATATTAGTAAGCTTTGTCTGCGCCTTTCTGTTTTCATATTCTTCCAGAGTGAATACAACTGGATCATCTTCTTTCCCCTTGCCCCTATGTTTCCAACCCCTACCACGTCGATCATTCTGACTTGGTTGATTCAGCTTCTGAAGTAATTTTTGGGCAGCTGCTTGATTTTGCACAGGAACAGATTCCACAACTGTAAACAGGTCAAACATCAATATCACACTAATTCCATTTGAGAGAAAGAGCATTCAATAATTAATAAAAATGGTTCGGGCAAAAAGGGCATGGATTTGATTCCTATTTTATATGCATATGTAACTTAATTGTCAGTTCATTCCCAAAGAGATGCAGAAAGTCTGATTGTTCATATCAATTAAAACATCCAACCTATGAGGCAGTTTTTTCCAGGGCACCTGTCACCTGGCAAGCAAAAGCCATTTCAACCAACTAAAAATAATAAGTGAAAAAAGAATATCTTCCAGAAAGACATTTTCCTGTTGTGGACTCATTTTCAGATGCACCTCAAGATGATCACACACACATATACCAAAAGCACTTAGAACAAAAATATAAAACAAAGAAAGCACCTTCTTTTGGCCTTGTGCCTGAACTACTAGCCTTGTCTTGAGCTCTTTGTTGAGGTAGATTGGATTCTTGATTTGCATCCAAAATATCTGCCTTCTGATTGGGGCCTTGCTGGATATCAGTTGGTCTCGTCTCAGTTGTACCAAGCATAGCAATTGGTTTACGATTTCTACTAGAGTTATAATCTGCAATACCTGTTTGTCTCTTCTCAGCTTCACCAACATCAGCAATTGGCTTATGACTTCTACTAGAGTTATAATCTGTAATACCTGTAGGAGAACACTGCTTTTGTCAATTCCATGCAAACTATCATGAATTCTGAACAAACAGAACATTTGGTGTTTGAAGGTGTATTGTTAGAAGTTAGAACACACATAAAATATCCATATTTGTTCCAGAAATCGTTAAGGCTAGTAGATTTCACTAACTTCCCTTGAGATTACTGAATTCTGCAAATTGGCCATTAGTTTTTTCCCTTCCCGGTTAATTTCAAGGGAATGGAAATGGTATAAAAGGGAATCTCTTTTCTCTGTATAAACTGGTCTGATAAATTTTAATAGGAGGTATCAGTATTACAAAAGCTAACAATGTGATGGTGTAACATTAAAAATTTGAAGAGTTGCTTCCATGAGATTTGACAAATATTGGAGGTCAATGTAATTTACTCCATCAAGCAGTCCTTGCAAATAATACGTCAAAAACAAAAATATCCTTAAGAGGAGGCAGGATGAACATGAATGATCATCATCCATATAACAATTTACTTATTTATCAATTCCAATTCTGTGAAAATAGCAAGAATCGCTTGATTATGAACAATAATGACAAAAAAAAAATCACAATCAATGTTGAAGAGACAGTGCACATAATACAAAATAAAAGGGAAAGAATGACAAAAAATGTTCCTTTTGACCTGAGTAAGATCCAACCTGCAGCTTCACAAACTGTGGAGGACCACCTGTATCACGATTCTCTAGCTTTTTTAAAGATGATCGGGAGAATCCTGAATATTTTTTATTCATCTCCCATTCATCGTAGAGTGATTGAACAACACCTCCTAATACAGTCAATACTTTAGGATTTAAGCAAACAATTCCACTGCGAACTACAACTTTATTTTCCAAACGGATCTGTCCAATGGGAACACAACAACAGTATCATAAAAGGTAAAACTGATTTGAAATTGACACATACAATACAAATATAGATTCAAGAATAAACACATAACATAAGAGAGAACCAATAGATCACATAATCACTAAGGTACAAACATGCCACAAACAATGTAACATAAAGCCAGATCACCAATCAAGACAGATTAATGATGATAAACAGAATATAACAATTGTATCAATCAATGTTCCAAACATACAGCAATTCAGCTCCACGTGTAAATGAAGGGTTTTAGAGTTGTCCATACTCATACATCAATACTCCCCATATACTTCTGGCGACATATCTGAAAGTGCCCAATTTTCTTATATATATTTTTTAAGAAAAAACTGAAGGAATAAATTAGGGATACAGGTCGGTCAGCTACGTATCAAAGTATCCAATTTTATAAATATAAATATATATATATATATATGTATATTATATATAGATATAGACACACACTTGAGAGTGAAAATATGAGAAAGAATGCCTAGGAGAGATTGATACATCCCAGCAGATTCATGAATTTATAAGAGTCCATCTATCGAAGATAGAGAGAGAAGATCTGAAAAGACTACACGTAGGTGATAGATAGGTATCACCAAAAACAAGTTAAACTATTCTAAGAAGTTGACCTTTCTAACAATTCTAATACATATTTTAAGGATGACATATTTTCCACGAGCTAAAGACAAAATTTTATGAAGAATTCACTAATTTATCATCTTGTGCGAGTGAATTTGTTCTTTTGATCTAATTGATGACGATGGACATTAAATCAAAAAACTTGATGGATGATGCATGCATCTTCTACCACTCAACTCCAAAAGTGCAGCTATGTTCCCCAAGAGGAATTGGGGGTAGTTATGAACTAAAGCAAAACTATCCATGTCTTCCTTTCCAATAGTTATGAATTAATAAGAAATGATCAATGTCCATTTCTTTACCAATATTCTGCATCTATACTTTGCAGCAATGTTTCCTAATATCCATAGCACTAAATTTAAAAAATTTCCTGTATTCCTAAGTGTATGTCGTACCATGTTTCCAGGCTTCATGTGTTCGCAATATCTCATTATATCAAAGAACAGGGTTTCCCCATTTATAACATTGATATAAATCAATGTAATTTAAAAGGTTTATTATAGACTATGCCATGCATTCGGTCAAAACTCACAATCATAAAGGTACATGCAGTTGCTGAAATACATAGCAAGAACGGCATTACCTTAGTACCCGGAACAACATTGTCGGGTATAGAAGGAACGTGAGAATATTCCACAGCAGTTATTTCGGAGTGACCATCAGTGAGACCCAATCTGAGAACTCTCCGACTACCTGAATTCCTCAAAAACTCATCCACGCTACTCTGAGATATATCCCTCACCGAAGTTATCTGCTAAAAGCCAACAAATTTTCAATTTGAAAATAAACAAATAAATAAAACGAGCCACAGCACCAATCCATAAGCTTACCAAGTTACCAAATCCTATCAGAAATGGAATTGCAACAAAAAAACAAATGAAAATGAAAAACACAAATTTCACCAGCCCTAGTTTTAATAGACGGAAGGTGAAGATATTGCCTGAAGAACTTTTGGGCCGTGAAGAGACGAAGCATTGCGCAGAAGAGACGGTTGGGGTAAGGACTTGGCGCCAATAGATCGAAGGTCCGAATTGAGAAGCTCTGACTCGACACAACGTAGGAATTGAGAATGTTCATCGGCGAGTGCAGATTGAATGTGGATGATGGCCTTCAATTGATCAGTGTCTTCCAAACACCAACCTCTTTGTGTTAGGGTTTCCAACACCATTCCTGAATTGCAACCTCTCCAATTCTCCTCCATCCGCCAAGTGTGTTCTACTTCCACTCTGCCCGCAACGCTACGCAAAACCTTAACGCCAATGTTATCGGAGTCAGGCCCGTACATTCAATGTTCAAACTGCTCCAAAGGAGAGAGAAACTTAGTTAATGATTTAGGGTTTAAAATAAATAAGTCACATTTATCTCATGAATATGGCTCACGTTGTACCTTGTATTAATGATGTTATCTAAAATGACATTGGACTTTCTACAAAATACATATTCCTTAATGTTCTTTTGCAATGAACAAAAATACATACTATTATCGAGTGTCACATAGTATGAACTAAAAATAACTTTTTTTAGAATTTAAAACCAAATAACTTCTTTTTAGACATTTCAAAACAGATTCATTATATTACAATGATTAACTTTTTTAAAATTTATACTCTAATAATAATATTTTTTATTATTGCTATAAGAATAGACACCACCACCACCATTAATCTCCTTATGGTCACTACTTTACTGTAAAGGATACCATGAGACGAAAGAACGAGCCCATAATAATTTGTTCATCTAAATATAAATATCAAATTTCATTTTAAATTTACAACATACATTTTTAGAATAATTCAAATATTATATATTAAATTAGAATAAATTGTATTACTTACATTAGGAGAAAATGTGTCATTCAAATCACTTAGTTGAATTTCTAAAAACATGGAAGTTAAATTTGGAGATTCTTCAAGAGAACTTGCTCTTCCTGTAATAATAATCTGAATAAAGTTAATTGTTGCCACAAAATCAAAAATACGTTTCACATTTTGCATCCTTGATGATGCCTTGGTGGATCTGAATCAAACAATGTTTTATTAGTGTAAATTCCTCTACTCATAAGAAATCTAAAACAGGACTATTTTGGTGATTAGGAATGAAATACGTGTAGAACAGCTTTTATTTTTCAGATGGAATTGGCTACATGAATCAAACCACCTAGTTTCGCATGTAGTTTTTCTTGCCTGTAGCGCTGTCTTCCATTTAATTTTCTTTCCTTAAAACTTTTACATATCTTCTGTACACATATTAAACCCACTTGAGACAAGTTTCTATTATCTTTTCTACAACAACCCCCCGAACTTGCTTTCTAATCCATTCATTCCTTAAAGTATCTTATCAGGTACATCCACTCATCTGATGCAACTTTCTCATCTCTGCTACATTGAGTTTATATCCCTTTAAAGTGTATATCGTAGCTCCTTTACATTCACACTTGGAAACCATCTGATGATAAATAACGAGACATAAGTTTTTTTCCTGAAGATGATTTTGCTAAAATGTTAGCCACCAAGATGTTGGCTCAGTACTGTACATAAGGGGAATATTTTGCTTAATGCATTTCAGATCCCAACAAATCCAATGTAACATATATCTCTTCGGTTTTAGGGTGTGATCTATCGCCAGCAATAAAATAATGTAGTTCTTGTCCAACTTGAATCCAGCTACACCCAGGAATCTTTCGTAGACCCTTTTCTTTCATGAATCTCCTTATATTTGACACTTCATCCCATTTTCCAACAGTTGCATATACATTTGAAAGAGCCACATAATTCCCTGAATTATGCGGATCCAGTTTCAACAACCATTTTGCTATATAATCAGCTAGTTCAATATCATGATTTTGTCCACACGCCGCAAGCAGAGATCCTAATATATGTTCATCAGGATGGCTTGGCATTGTAAAAATAGTCTCAAGAGCTTCATCTAACTGGCCATCTCCGGCCAAAAGTTTGATCACACAACCATAATGTTCCTGACTCGGTGACATCTGGAGATCAGAGACCATATACTTGAAAATCTCGATGCCCTCCTTCACCAAACCCCCGTGGCTGCATGCTGACAGCACACTAGTAAGGGTTATATGATCTGGCACAATTCCTTTTTTTCCCAACTGTTTAAAAAGCGCAAGAGCTTCTCTAGCTTGACCATGAGATGCATATGCAGATATCATTGCATTGTACACAGGCAATTCCTTTGTAGAACACAAACTGAAAACATGCTTAGCATCATTCAAAGCTCCACATTTAGCATACATATCCATTATAGTGGTTGCGATATTAAGAGATTGAAACATATAATGCCTCATGATATACCCATGAATTGCCCTTCCATATTTCAATAATGCCATACTGGTGCAAGCTGAGAGCGCACAAGTTATGCTCATGTTATTGGGACTGATTCCCATATCCTGCATCTCCCTGAAAACCATCATGGCATCATAACCAAGACCATTCTGAGCCAAACCAGACATCACCGTCGTCCACGTGATCAAATTAGGCGTAACACCAGAGGAGCACATTTCTGCAAACATGTTTCTAGCCTCAGCAACCTGACCATTCTTAAAGAAACCAAAAATCACAGAATTCCAAGAAACCACATTTGGAGGCACGCTCTCCAGCTGCAATTGAAAGAACAACTTCAAGGCCTCCCCACTCAGACCCTGCTCAGCACAAGCAGCCAACATCGTATTCCACAACACAATGTCCTTCTTTCTGGTAGAGCTGAAAATTCTTCTTGCACAATCCATCCTCCCACACTTCGCGTACATATCAATGATTCCACTCGAGACAACCACATCATACTCAAAATCATTCTTAACACAATGTGCGTGTGCCTTCATGCCCAGTCCAGCATCTCTTGTATCAGCAGCAACAGCCAACAAAGAAGACAATGTCACACAGTCAAACCTCAAATTCTGTTCCCTCATAATACGACACATCTCAAGCGCCTTCCCAACCATCCCATACTGCACGTAACCCGACACAACCAAATTCCAGGCTACCACATCTCTCATCACCATGTCTCCAAAAACCACCTCGGCTTCCTCAACGAAACCAACCTTGAAATAGAAGTTCATAATTGAACTCCCCAAAACGTTATCCAACTCCAACCCTCTCACAACAGCAAGGCCATGCCCTTGTCGTCCTTCTCCAACGGCCTCCATATTCGCACATGCCGTAAAAAAACCCGACAAAGCAACGGGAGTTAGTTCTACTCCCTGCAACCTCATCTCCCGAAACATCCCAATCGCCTCCTCATTCATTCCGTTTTGCGCGTAGGTCACAATCATGGAGTTCCAAGCGACGTCGTTTCTCTCAGCCATTCCATCAAACACCCTCTCCGCATCCTCCAAAGCTCCACACTTCCCGTACATGTCCACAAGGCTAGTAGCAACATAAACACATTCACTGAACCCCATTGTCTTCACAACGAATGCGTGAACCCCTTTACCAAATCCAACCCACCGAAGAAACCCACAAGCCTTCAAAGCATTGGGGACAACGAAGTTGTCGGGTAAGAACCCCTGGTTCTGCATTTCGATGTAACTCAAAAGCGCTTCTTGGCAACGGCCCGTTCGCGTGTGCAACCCGATAATGGCGGCCCAGGAGAAGACGTTCTGGCTTTGCGAATCGCGGAAGAGGCGCGTTGCCACGTCGGATGCGCCGCATTTTGCGTAGAGAATGATTAGCTTGGATTCGACGAACTCGTTTTGGGAGAAGGAAGGACCTTTTTTTATGAGGTGGCCGTGGATTTGGCTGCCGAGCGGTAGGGCTCTCTCGTACACGCAGCCCTGAAGGATCGTTCCGTAAACGTCGGGTCCCGCCGGGAGGTTTCGCCATTGCATTTCAGAGAGGCAGTCTACGGCTTCGCGGATTCGGCCATCTTTGCAGAGCGAAGAGAAGTGGTTGTGAGAGAATTGCTTCGGCGTGAGGTTTGTGAGGGTTTGGGGTTTGGAATGAGGAAGATGGAGCGGAGGGTTGGGGACTGAGGGAGGGAGAAAAGCCATGCACGCATGGAGGTGACGGTGGTTGGAACTTGCAGTGGTGAACTGAGAATTTGAACGGCAGTGCTTGGCTCTGAACAGATAATTCAGCACATGCTACATCATCAACTCTAGTTACACAAATTTTATCCTTTAGTTTTTATTTATTTAAAATTCATTTATTCCCTTTGCATATTATTTTCTCCCTTATACATAATCTTTTTTATTTGTATTCTCTAAATGAAAGGTAAAGTATCTAACATAATAAATTAAAACTATTAATTGCAACAGTAACATAGAATTCTCATTGATTCAGATGTTCGATTATAGAAATAATTTGCAGGTCACAGTTAAATGGCACACAAAATAGCAATTTTACATTTATTGGCACAATGATTTCCGAGTACTGCAGCTTTGTTGAATGTGAACCACACTTGCAACTAAAACCATAATGATGGGAACTGTGGCGCCAGCGATGCCATAAATGGAAAAGAAATTTGAGGTAGTTCTGTTGAAATCACCATTATCAGAGTATGGAACTAGGACAGGGTCTCTGATGTAGTCATAAGAATAGAGAATTAGCCTTAGCAGTGTTAGTCCAACATAGTACATTTTCCTCAAAGGCTTAACTTTGCTTTGCCACACAGACTTCTTAAGAGCTTGAGGAACCAGAAAAAGATTTTGAGCCCAAAGCGCATGCATTAGCACTTGTTGAATCAACACGTCAGGCATAACAACAAAATCAATCCAATCTAGAGACCTTAAATTATTTCCGAGAAAAAACTCAATTCTCAGTATGCATGTTAGCACCAGAGACACAACAGTGTGAACCTTCAAAATCCATAAAACAGCATTCCTATTTTGTGGTAGGCGCTTTTCCTTGTTAGACCCATATACATTTATCCTTTTCTTAGCTTTTGACACCTTCTTGTACAGCCTTATGGTAAGAAGCAAGGCAACAAGAATCATTAGCCTTGTTATGATTTCTAAGGGATTCAGTATGTGTTCATAATAACCATGAGCATCGTGAGAAAATTCTCTGTAAGCTGAAGATTCCTTTGATTCCAAAAGGATCTCGGTATCCCTAAGCAACTCAGCACCAAAACCAAGAATCTGTTCAGCAACCATGACAAGAGACATGTGAGGAATGGAAGCCACGTTTCTGTTCATGTAACTTAGTTGGCTAAAGACGATTCCTGCAAGAGCACAGGAAATCAGTATCCTAAGAACTCTTTCAAAGCGTTTTCTGAAGGCGGCATCATCGTAATGCTTTAAGTAGGGAATAATGTCTGTCTGAAGAGCTATAGCGTTAAAATGAAGAGGGTCATTTTTAGGCCTTTGACTAGAAATGGTCATTTCAACTGAAGGATTTTTCAGCCATCGTCCAGTTAAAGGAGGATACTGAACCTTAACATCAATTAGACAATCTATGCCGAGCTCAACATTGGTGCTCACATTTGAAACCATTCTGCAACCAATTAGATACATTTGACCAGCTAAAGGATCATATACACCTTCCAAGAATAAAGGTGACAAATGTTTATATTGCTTGATTGGAAACACTGAAGATCTTTCATTGAATATAAGATGCAATGAGATATCGAGAATTTCTGCAGTAGTGAATTTTTCAGTTCCTGTAGGTTTCCTTCGTCCATCATTTTTACTCAACCTGGGTACATATGGACTGAATAATGAACCTAAAGAAAACACCTCCATATGGATGAAGACCCTTGAGCTATGTTTGTCTAAACAATGCTTGCAAATTGTATATGCCTCAATATTGAGATTCTTGGAAAGAAAAAGTAGCTGAGCAAGTACATCTTGTTCGTCTTCCAAAGCTGGATACTTCAAGAATGATAAATGTTTGAGAAGTGTGAATTTTGACGGCTGATTTTTCCTTCTCATTGAAGTTGCTAGCTGGACCACCGAGTAATTATATGATAAATAAGAACCGCATGGACCAATACTCCTATGGAGAAACACAGGACGCGGCACATAATTAATCAGCAGAGGGAAGAACATGTTCGTTTCATTGCCAATTCTTGATATACTTCCCAGTATGAGACTTCTCTGCTTAATGGAGTACACTCGTGGAAAGTATAAGAATATCTGATAGTTACATTCTTCGGACACTGAAATAACTTCACCAGGACATCCTATCATGCATAGTTTCCCACTTGATGAATCCCATGTACCCTCCGCCAACAATGTAAGGTTGGAGAGGCCTGTTCTTTCTCTTGCAGTATCTTCTGGTATGGATGCAGGAAACACTCTCAGTGTTGCTGAAATTCTTGCATTTTTTATACTACGATTGTTAGTTTCCTCCACACATATTACATGCTGGAAGACCAGCCTGAAGTCTTCATGGTTCAATCTCCAGTGAGCCATGCCAAATTCTTTTCCTGGTTGGAGAGGGCTTAATTTGCTTAACTTGTAATTTGGGATAACGTTGAAAGGTTCTGAAATACTTTCAAGAGTCTTGCAAAACTCACAGCCACTGAATGTGAGTACACCATATTCTTCCCATTCCTCTTGAAAGAAGTGTTTATTATTATCATCACAAGATCTTGGCATTGATTCTGGACTAAACTGATAATTGGAATACCGATTCAACTGAGAAGAAATGTGAACATTATCAAAGTAATTCAAGGTTCCATGTTTGTTTAAACTTCTAATTTCACCCTTTATAGCCCTGCTAGTCAAATTGAATTTCTGAGGGTACCTGAGAAGAAGCAATATCTGATCATCTTGCAATAGACGTGATTGGTTGCTATAACCGGACCAATGACTATTGGATATATCCCAATATTCAACATGGGGTTCTGATATGGGTAAAGCTGCGTTCCCCAAAAGACACAACAAACGATCTCCCCCACTTTCAAAATAGACCCCTTCCAATACAACAGTGAGGATGGAGAAACCAGGCATCATGGTGAAATATGGTGGAGGATAGTAAACAGAAGGATAAATTGTAGTATTTCTAGATATGCCTATTGACAATATCCCTCCAACATTGACTGAAGCATTTTCTTTGTGGTGAACTATATTGATGTCCTCCATTTTAAATGAAGCAAGTTGTAATCTATCTGCTCCATGAGGGGACTGCAAATCACTCTCATCAAATGGCATCAATGGAAAACCGCCATTCTCCTGGTTCCAATCTCCATTACCGAAAGAGAGTTCTGTTTGAAGTGTGTAATCTCTATTGTCATCAGGAACTGATTGGTATGATGAAGTAACATATGGGTTACAATGCTTTTCTATTTCAGCTACACGATTGTATCTGTAGACTATTGAAGATTCCACTCCGAAATTCTTGTAAGCAGTCGACTGGGAAAGAAGCATAAGCAGTTGGAACAAAGTATAAAGGCTTAGACTTGCAGATTCGGCCATCATACTGGGAAAAATTAACCCCTAACTAGAACATTGGAAACATGGTAGAAGTGTATGATATAATAAAAAGACTAAAGCCAATTGGGTGACACAAAAGGGGAAAAATCAGAGGAATGATTATGAACTTGGCATGATCCCTGGTTGGTTAAAGAATAAAACAGGGACTTGTAATAATTGGATAGATGGTTAAAGGGAAGATAGATCCATAATAATGGAGAGGAGTTGACCTGAAAGAAGTTGCAGTTTCTCTTGGTTGACCTCAGCAAAGATGGGAGTGGTGATGCTTTTAAACAAAGCTCATAATCAAGGTTGACCAATAGCATGTGTAACGTGGAGGAAAGTTCTTGCAAAATGGATTAAATTACGGATATCATTACTTTTAAATTACATATAACTGTATAATTATTTGAAAAATTATGTTTTTATTAAAGTCATGATATATTAATAACCAACAGTAAATTGCTCCCAATCTCATTACAACCTTTCAAAATTTCTCCATGGATCCACATTTTAATAAAAGATTATTTTTCTTTTTACATTTAACATGTGTAATCTGAAACAATTTACTAGTGGGCTGTGGGACTCTTTCTCAATCTCTTACTAATATACAATCAATTGGGAACTCTCTTCTAATAATATAATAATGATAATCAATTGGGAACTCTCTTCTAATAATATAATAATGATAAAGCTTAAGGATATGTTTGGAATGTTGAAGAAATGTGTGAAATTTTGAGAAATTAGATGCGTGAGAATTTAAGATAAAAGTGTGAAAAAAAGTGGATGTGTGAATAAAATTTATTGGAGTTAGTGAGAGATAGGATGAGTTCATGTAGGAATTTTAAATTTTGATGTAAGATTACAAAATTACCTTTGTCTTTAAAAATATTTAAATAATAAAATATGAGATATTTTTTGTGTACATTTGAGTTAATTAAAATTTTATGAATTTATTTTAATAATTATTTAAAATAACACGAGTTTTTTGGAATATGAAATTTTTTCATAAAAATAAGTTTGTGATTGAATGGGTGTGATTAAATTTTTATTTTATTTAATTAATAAAAGACTAAGATTCAAAATTTATATTTTGAAAAACTAATTAATTAACTAATGTATTTATTTTATAATTAATAATATTACTATTATATAAATTTATTTATTTTATATAAATAACTATATTATATTATAATTTTATTTTTATTATTATTAATTATTATTATTTACTTTTATTAACAATAATATTAAATATTTGATACAAATAAAATAAAACTAAAATAATTATTATTAATGATATTATTATTTAATAAATTTATTTAATTATTATTAATTTTTAAATATTATTTTATTCTTATTATATTATATATTTTTATTAAATTAAATGATATTATATTACTTTTTATTTTTATTAAATTACATTATATTATAGTTTTTTATTATATTATAGTATAGTATATTTAATTATATTATTACATTTAAAATTAATTAATTGTTTAAACATTTATGTAAAATAAAACTTTTGTATTTTGAAAAATATTATGAAAATTGATTTGTGTGTTAATATTATGAAAATCGATTTGTGTGCATGTTAATATAGTGAGAATCGATTTGTGTGTGTTAATAGTGTGAGAATCAATTTTTGTGTGTGTTAATAGTGTGAAAATCGATTTGTGCGTGTGTGTTAATAGTGTTAGAATTCATTTGTGTGTGTTAATAGTGTGAAAACCGATTTGTGTGTGTTAATATTGTGAGAATCGATTTGTATGTGTAAATATTATGAAAATCGATTTATGTATTAATAGTGTGAGAATCAGTTTGTGTGTTAATAGTGTAAAAGTCGATTTATGTGTGTTAATAGTATGAAAATCTTTGTGCAAAAGTTCACTACTCATAAATGGTCAAAAGAAAGGTAAACATGTATTTCAATTAATGTTGATTTTTCTTTTTTTCCTTTCTATGGCTATTTTTGCACCTCAGCATGGATGAGAAAATCATATATTCCCGCAAATTCATGCTCTTCTTTCTCATCACATACAAACGCGAATGGCACCCTCAGTTCAGTGTTCATTAACAATTCATCCCTCAATTTAAACTCAACATAAAATTTATACGACTTATTCAATAGCAGTTTCTCTTGTTTGACCTCACAAAGATGGGAGTGGTGGTGCTTATCGACAAAGCTCATAATCAAGGGTTGACCAATAGCATGTGTAACGTGGAGGAAAGTTCTTGCAAAATGCTATTAAATTACGGATATCATTACTCTAATATTACATATAACTGCATAATTATTTGAAAAATGATGTTTTTATTAAAGTCATGATATATTAATAACCAACAGTAAATTGCTCCGATGAGATGGAGAATTTTTTTTTTAAACTTTCATTATACACTTGTCAAACTAATATTTCTCAATCTCATTACAACCTTTCAAAATTTCTCCATCTAATTAGATGCATCCACATTTTAATAAAAGATTTTTTTTTTTTACATTTAACATGTGTAATTTGAAACAATTTACTAGTGGGTTGTGGGACTCTTTCCCAATCTCTTACTAATATACAATCAATTGGAACTCTCTTATAATAATATAATAATGATAAAGTTTAAGGGTGTGTTTGGAATGGAGGAGGAAATATGTGAAATTTTAATAAAGTAGATGTGTGAGAATTTGAGAGAAAAATGCGAATAAAGTGAATTTGTTTGAATTATGATATGTTATAGTGGATGTGTCAGAAAAATTTATTGGAGTCTGTGAATGATAGGATGAGTCCATGTAAAAATTTTGAATTTTGATGTAAGATTACAAATTTATCTTTGTCTTTAAAAATATTTAAATAATAAAATATGAGGTGTTTACATTTGAGTTAATTAAAATTTTGTGAACTATTCTTTGAATAGTTTTTAAAAAAAAACACGAGTTTTTTGGAATATGAAACTTTTTTATAAAAATAAGTTTGTGATGTGATGAGGGTGATTAAAATTTTATTTTATTTAATTAATAAAATATTAAGATTTAAAACTTACTCTTATATTTTAAAAAACTAATTAATTAATTAATTTATTTATTTATACTTAATAATATTATTATTATATAAATTTATTTTTATATAAATAAATATATTATATTATAATTTTATTTTTATTAGCAATAATATTAATTATTTAATACAAATAAAATAAAACTAAAATAATCATTATTAATGATATTATTGTTTAATAAATTTATTTAATTATTATTAATTTTTAAATATTATTTTATTCTTATTATATTATATATTTTATTAAATTATATTATATTATATTTTTTATTAAATTAAATTATATTATATTACTTTTTATTTTTATTAAATTATATTATATTATAGTTTTTATTATATTATATTATATTTAATTGTATAATTACATTTAAAATTATTTTAATATTTAATCATTTATTATGTAAAATAAAATTTTTCTATTTTAAAAAATATTATGAAAATCGATTTGTGTGTTAATATTATGAAAATCGATTTTTGTGTGTGTTAATATTGTGAGAATCGATTTTTGTGTGTTAATAGTGTGAGAATCGATTTGTGCATGTGTATTAATAGTGTAAAAATCGATTTGTGAGTGTGTTAATTCATTTTTGTATGTTAATAGTGTGAAAATCGATTTTTGTGTGTTAATATTTTAAAAATCGATTTGTGTGTGTTAATATTGTGAGAATCAATTTGTGGGTGTTAATAGTGTGAGAATGTGCAAAAATTCACTCATAAAAGATAAAAAAAAAGGCAAATATGTATTTCAATTAATATTGATTTGTCTTTTTTTTCTTGTATTATATATAATTAATCATACACTCCCACAAATCCATGCCCTTCTTTCTCACAACATCTCTTTGGTACATGACACCCTTGTTCATGAACAATACATCTTTCAACCCTAAATCTTAAACCCAACATAAAAGTTATGACTTATTTATATATATATATATAATTATATTCTAATAAGGGGTATAAAAATAAATGAACAGCTACTTTTGAGAAAGAAGAATAAATGCAACATTTTTGAGAAAGGGAAGAAATTCAAAGGGAAGAAAAAGAAATGCAGAGTCTAAGAAGAGAAGCAAAAATAAGGAGAAGAGGAAAGGAAAAACATTGGGCACTGCAACATATCTTGTTACGGTAAAAAATAATATTGTTTATTCTATTTAGATTTCTTACAACGATTTTAAAATTTTGGAAAGGTTCATGGAGACGGGATTTCCAAAATGAACAGCTACTTCTATGAATAATACTGGTACAGTTTCATTTGTAAAGTTCTTTTAAATGAGTTTATTATGAAAAAAAATCACATATTTTCCCTCTCTCTTTTTTCTTCTTTTTATGTTATGTTCTTCAATTAATTTCTAATGGAGATTGAAGGCTAATTCATGGTTCCTCCGATGATGGATAAAATTTGAGCTTTTTTTATTTAATTGCGAATTCAAATGATTTTTCTTTCTTTTTTTACTTTCCAGTTCTGAATTTAACTTTTAATTATAAATGTTTTAAGTTTGGAACTAAAATAGATTAGATTTATTCAATTTAAGGGTTTTTTTATTAATAAATAATAAATAAATAAAATAGAATATTTCAGATATATCTCAATTTGTATAGTGAATAAACTTTTATACCTTTGTGACACTCGAATTTAAGGTTAGGATAGTGAATAATCGTTTAAGTAATTTTGAGTTCTTAAATTTGTAATTATTAGAGATTGTGATTATAATTTCAATTTTCCTTAATATATGTCAGGTTATTATGCGAGTGATTTTGTGTTGATGTGATCGTGAATAACTCTGAATTTTGTTAGAACAATGATGATTTTATTGCAATTAATTTGTATATTTGGATTGATGATTTCGTTCATTTGATACTGTAATCTCAATTTTTAATTCTATTCGATTCAATAATAATTCTCTAAATTATCCTCTAGTAATGAAATTAAAAGAAACTGATTTTTTTTTCATAAGAAAATGATCTAGTATACTATATTACAAAATTTTGTTGTGATATATTTGCTTTTGATAGCGTTGCCACTAACACTGTCATTAACATCAATATTCCTTGCTCAATTTCTACTTTATATATATATATATATATATATATATAGTTATCTATTAAGTTTAGATATTATTATAAATAAAATTATGAAAGAATACAAAATCATTGTTAAAGTGCAATTACATGATGGGTCCAACATGTAGAGGCCCACATGAAAAAAGAAACCCAATTGCTAGAATATCATCTTTTACAGTCTTAAGTCCATAAATTTAGTTATGCTGTTTTTCTTTGTAAAATATGTATAAAATATATTAGTTATACTTCAAATGTTAGGATTATATTTTTATATACTTCGAAGTGCAAGAAAAATAAATTTTCTAAATAATTTAAGAGTGAATGGAATAAACAAAATGTTTAATTGTTAATTAAAGTGGGAGTAATTTTTCGATTAGAATTTTTCTTTAAATAATTTGATCTTATTAAGAATTTCTTAATTCTGATTTTTGTGGCGATCCTTAAGACTTATAAAACCTGATATTGTTGGTGATACCTACCTTATAATTTTTTTTTTTTTTTTTTTTTTTTTTTTTTTTTTTTTTTTTTTTTTTTTTTTTTTTCTTTTTTTTAATTTTTTTTT
>Ga0123342_1006116_pt1 | contig 16916 bp, 8 predicted proteins | sample Turbeawhitnodule_FD_89960 | JGI IMG/M metagenome (GOLD analysis project Ga0123342, IMG submission 89960) | Root nodule microbial communities of legume samples collected from Mexico - Turtle bean Mexico white nodule | ecosystem: Host-associated > Plants > Roots > Nodule | place: Mexico: Nepantla... | reverse complement strand
CTGGTATAGCTGCAACATTATTACCTGGTGGTCGAATTGCACATTCTCGATTTAAGATACCTATTAATGTAGAAGTTGGTTCCTTTTGTTCAATAAGCAAACAATCTGATCTTGCAAAGCTACAAAGACAAACAACAACAATTATTTGGGATGAAGCACCCATGATTAATAGATAGGCTTTAGAGGCATTAGATAGATCATTAAAGGACGTTCTAGATTGTGATGCTCCATTTGGGGGGAAAGTGATGATATTAGGAGGAGATTTTTGCCAGGTACTACCAGTTGTTCAAAAGGGTACAAAGGCACAAATGATTTCTGCATGTATTGTCAAGTCTACTTTATGGAGTAACACAAAAGTATTGCATTTACAATAAAACATGCGGTCATTGCAATATCACAACTTTGCAGAATACCTCATGCGCATCAGAGATGGTATTGAACCTACAATTCTTGATGATATGGTGAAAATACCCGATGGACTAGCAATACCATGGGAAGGAGAGAGTTCAATACCAAAACTTATATAAGAAACATTTCCCCTATTGCAATTTCATACATGGGATGCATCTTATATGGTTCAGAGAGCCATATTGACTCCAAAAAAATGAAGATGTTAAAATACTTATTAACATGATTATCGATCATTTTCCAGGAGAACAACATAATTTATTGTCATTTGATGAAGTTGAATGAGACACACATAATCTATACCAACAAGAGTACTTGAACTCCATTGCTCCAGGTGACTTGCCACCACATATTTTAAAGCTTAAAAAAGGTGCACCATTAATGTTGTTGCGAAACATAAACCCTAAATCTGGGTTATGTAATGGGACGAGATTATTGTGTCGTGGGTTCTACATGAACATGTTGGATATTGAAATCTTACAAGTCAACATGCTGGAAAAAAGAGGGCACCGATCGTTGACCCAAGAAACGCTAAAGGTGCCCAAGGTAAGTGTCTATGGTTTATCAGAAAAGGAAACACCGGATGTTTCCCTAGTCGGTGTGGGCGAAACCTGGATGACACCCTATAGGTGTTACCGTGCTGATGGCATGCTCCTGGCAGAGCCAATGGAAGCCAAGATCATTAAGAAGAATGCAGGCAGATATACCCTGGTAGATGGAGAGCTATTCAGGCATGGCTACACTCATCCTATCTTGACCTGCGTGGGCGGAGATCAGTGCACACGTATCATGGCAGAGCTCCATGAAGGTATTTGTGGGAGTCATGTCGGGGGACGAGCTCTCTCACTGAAAGTTGTTCGAGCAGGGTATTATTGGCCGACCATGAGGGAAGACTGCATGAAGAACACATAGCGATGCCAACAATGCCAAAAGCACGCTGCTTGGCATCATGCACCCTCAGAGGAGTTGAGATCAATCCACAGTCCATGGCCTTTCCACACATGGGGTATAGCGGTTTGACAGATGAAGTACCTGGTGGTGGCCATTGAGTACTTCACCAAGTAGATAGAGGTTGAGCCTGTTGTACAAATAACTACCCATAAGGTTCAACACTTTGTATGGAAGAACATTGTTTTGGTATACAATTTTTTTTTTCCGATTCTACCCTTATTTAAATATATCTCATTTTATTAGTACAATGGAGTATTTTGTCATTTTCATATTAATTACTTAAAAAATAAATTTATTTTTTAATTTTTTATATTAATGTTAGTGTACAATTTTTATATGCATATACCTATATATAAAGGGGATTCCCCATTATAACCGTTTTTTGGTATCCACAATTTTTTTTTCCGGATTATACCCTTATTTAAATATATCTCATTTATTAGTACAATGGAGTATTTTGTCATTTTCATATGAATTACTTAAAAAATAAAATTATTTTTTAATTAATATTAATAAACACTTTTTATATGCATATACCTATATATAAAGGGAATTTCCCATTATAACCGTTTTTTGTATACACAATTTTTTCCCGATTCTACCCTTATTTAAATATATCTCATTTTATTAGTACAATGGAGTATTTTGTCATTTACATATGAATTACTCAAAAAATAAAATTATTTTTTAATTTTTTAAATTAATATTAATATATAATTTTTATATGCAAACTAACTCTCCACTCTTCCCTTAATTCCTTATTTTAAGGTAACAACAGGAAGAAAGAGAAAACATACTTCACAGAGTTCTCACACCAAATATCACCTATCAAATAAAATAACCTTCATTTCTAATCACTCTACTCACTCTATTTCAAGCAACTATATTATTTGGTAAAACCATTATTCTTCAATCCCAACCTTAACGTAAACATCATCACATTCTCTGATCCCAAAACTACCAATGAAAGAAGAGAAAAAACTTGAAGAAGAAGAGAAACTCGAAATAACGGAGAAGAAGAAAAAAAGAGGTTGTTTAATCAATTCATCATTTTTCTTTTACATGATATTTTTTGTTTTTAAATTTCGACTCATCCAATTTTTTTTTTGTATGTATGTTAAATTTTTATAATCGTAAAAATTGAGTAAAAGAGGAAAATGCGTATACATCGGCGTTGTTGCGCCTGTGTTTACGCTAGTAATAGTTATAAGAATAAAAAATGTGGATACACATGCGCAAGAGCAACTATTTTCTGCTAGTGATATATAATGAGGTTTATTTTGTTAACCTTTTTTGGTGTATATAATTTTTTTCCAGTTTTACCTTATTGATATATTTAATTTTTGTATTTTATCTTTTAAATTTTAAAATTATCTATACCTATATATAAAGGGGATTCCCCTCTTTCAGTTTCCTCAATTTTTTTTATCTTATCCTTATATCAATATCTGATTTTATTTCATTATTATGAGCATTGCGTCATTTTTTATTTTTTAAATTTTTTTAAATTTTTTAAATTTTAATTTTTTTTTTAAATTTTTAATTTGTCTAAATTTTCAATTTTCAAACCCTAAATCCTTTTCGAAACACTTTAAAAATTTTAAATTTTCAAAACCTAAAACCTTTTCGAAACACTTCAAATTTCAAAATTTTAAATTTTCAACTTTTTTTAAATTTTTAACTTTTTAAATTTTCAAATTTCAAAATTTTGCATTTTTAAATTTTCATTTTTTTTTCATAAATTTTCAAAATATTTCCCTCTTTAACTTCTTTCATTTTGTTTTCCTATTTTATCTCTATATCAATATTTGATTTTATTTCATTATTATGGCCATTGCATCATTTTCCTATTTTTCCAAAAATTTTAAATTTTCAAAATTTTTAAATTTTCAAACTCTAAAGCCATTTTGAAACACTTCAAATTTCGAAATCTTAAAATTTTCAAAAATTTTAAATTTTCAAAGTTTTTAAATTTTCAAAAGTTTTAAATTTTCAAAGTTTTTAAATTTTCAAAGTTTTAAATTTGAAACTAAATTGAAGCCTTTATAAACTCAACAAACTTCTTTTTTGATTTGTGATTTTCATATTTTCATTAGATATACCACAATTTTCCGCAGTTTAAATAAGCGAGGGTGCAATTTTCTTCCCGCTAGTGATACAAGAGATTATGTCATTATTACTTGACACGCATTTTCTGGATTTAAATAAAATTTTTTGGTGGCTTTGTTATTTTTCACGGAAGGGTTGCTTATCACAAAACGGTTTTGAATTTTATTTTCTGGATTTAAGTAAAACAGATTTTCATTCTTATTGACACCTAATTATTTTTTTCTCAATATTGATGTATCAATAACAGTAGAGTTGAATCTCACTGAAGAATTTTAACTATTATACGATAAATTTCTTTATCATAATAAATCAAATTAATATTTTGTTATGGAGTTTCTCCTCTTATTTTTTTTTTTTTTTTTATTATATTTCTTTTTTTTAGTTTTATGTTAGTAACAACAAATCAAAATTGATTATGTTTATTGTGTTATAAATTTAAATTTGTTTAATATATTTTTTAATGCAACTTAATTATTAAAATAGTAGGTTGAAACTCATAAATGATGAGAGAAAATGTTTCTATCTTACTTTTACTTAGTGATATTTGATATTTAAAAGATATGAATACATAATAATATACAATATAGTACTAATAAAAAAAATGCGGATGCACATGCGCTTTAGGGCGCCTATGTTTCCGGTAGTATATATAAAGGGGATTCCCTATTATAACCGTATTTTGGTATACACAATTTTTTTTTCCGATTCTACCCATATTAAATATATCTCATTTTATTAGTAAAATGGAGTATTTTGTCATTTTCATATGAATTACTTAAAAAATAAAATTATTTTTTAATTTTTTAAATTAATATTAGTGTACAATTTTTATATGCATACTTATATATAAAAGGAATTCCCCATTATAATTGTTTTTTGGTATACATAATTTTTTTTCGGATTATACGCTTATTTAAATATATCTCATTTTATTAGTACAATGGAGTATTTTGTCATTTTCATATGAATTACTTAAAAAATAAAATTATTTTTTAATTTTTTAAATTGAGTAAAAGAGGAAAATACGGATACATCGGCGCGGTTGTGCCTGTGTTTACGTTAGTAATAATAATAAGAATAAAAAATGTGGATACACAGGCACAAGAGTGTATATGTTTCCACGAGGTTTATTTTCTTAAGCTTTTTTAGTCTACATAAATTTTTCCAATTTTACCTTATTCATATACTTTATTTTTGTATTTTACATTTTAAATTTTAAAATTATCTATACCTATATAATGGGGATTCCCCTATTTAACTTTCCTCAATTTTTTTTCTATATTATCCTTATATCAATATCTGATTTTATTTTATTATTATTGACATTGTGTCATTTCCTATTTTTTCAAAAATTTTGAATTTTTATATTTTCAAAATTTATTTTTAAAATTTTAAATTTTTCTAAATTTTAAATTTTCAAACTCTAAAGTCTTTTCGAAACACTTTAAAATTTTAAAATTTTCAAACCCTAAAACCTTTTCAAAACACTTCAAATTTCAAAATTTTAAATTTTCAAAATTTTGAGTTTTCAAATTTTCATTTTTTTTTTAAATTTTAAAAATATTTCCCTCTATAACTTACTTATTTATTTTTTTCTATTTTATCCCTATATGAATATTTGATTATATTTCATTATGATGGACATTGCGTTATTTCCTATTTTTTCAAAAAATTTAAATTTTTAAACTTTCAAAATTTATTTTTGCAAAATTCTAAATTTTTAACAATTTTAAAATTTTCTACATTTTTAAATTTTCAAAACCCTAAAACCTCTTCGAAACACTTCAAATTTCTAAATATTAAATTTTACATTTTCAAAATTTTAAATTTTCAAAATTTTTAAATTTAAAACTAAGCTGAATGCTTTATAAATCCATCAAACCTCTTTTTCATTTTCTATTTTCATATTTCCATTTGATATACCACAATTTGAATAAGCAAGGGAGCGATTTTCCATTTGATATAAGGTGCAATTTTCTATTTCATATACAGATTAGTTTTCCATTTGATATAATGAAAATTTTCTATTTGATTTCGTCATTTCTTACCATTTTAGTTAGTTCAATCAAAGAACTTATGATCGTATTGACACATGCTCTTTTTTTCTGTTGATGTTCGTGTTGTTCCTTTTCTCTCTTTTGATTTTTATCTTCTGTTGAGTGAAAATTACTGTTATCCTTTTTGTTGTTGATTGGTTGTGGATGTTCGGGGTTTTTTTGTAGTGGCTTTGGAACGCTGATTGGAAAAATCTCTAGAAGCTTTGGTGTTTCGGTATGTTATGGGAACATCTCTCCAATGTTGCCTTTTTCTTTCAAGGAACAAAAGAAGTTGACAATTTATTGGCTTTGGTTTTGTTCCAGAATATGCAATATACTGATGTAAGTTATTGGGAAGAAGAATTTGTTGAAGACCTTATTGAGCATCATAAGAGGTTTGTTTTCTGATAATTAGTTTAGCATTTCTTCCCTTTAAAAATGAAAAAAAAAATATCTTCTACAATAAAATACAATCAGTGATAATTTCCCACCGCAGAGAGTTAAGGAGAAACGAGATTCGGTTGTATTTGAAATTATGAATGCTCGAGAAAAAAAATACACAAGAAGGTTTCGTCGAACATGTATCATACTAATAGAATATCTGTGTGATTTCCTCAGCAATTAAGAATGTTTGTAATTTCAGAAGTTATCAATTAATTACAATTTTATCTAAAAAACTTTAAAAAAAACTTAAATATGATTATAATATTTGATACATAATAGAAGACAAAAGTTATATATTTTAAATTATTGAATACAGAATAACAAAATACTAGATAAATAATAATAATAATAATAATAATAATAATAATAAAATACAGATATACATTAAAAAAATACAGATACACGTGAGAGTGTCTATGGTCTCGATAGTGATAAGAGAGATTATGTCATTATTACTTGACCCTTTTCTGGATTTAAATAAAATCGATTGTGATTTCTTTATTTTTCACGGAGTGGTTGCTTATCACGAAACAATTTTGGATTTTATTTTCTGGATTTAAGTAAAACAAATTTTCATTCTTATTGACACCTAATTTTTTTCTCAATGTTGATGTACTCTTGCTCATTCTCTTTGTGTTTGATTCTTCTCTTCCAAGATTATTCTAATTGCTAGCTGCTATTGGATCTGATCCTTTCCAAGTTTGATCGTTGTGTAAGTCTCCTCCTCACACTCTGTTTTCTTTTATTTTAGGGTTATACCCTTATTTAAATATATCTCATTTTAATAGAACAATGGAGTATTTTATCATTTTCATATGAATTGCTTAAAAAATAAAATTATTTTTTTAATTTTTAAATTAATAATAATGTACACTTTTTATATGCATATACCTATATATAAAGGGAATTTCCCATCATAATCGTTTTTTGGTATACATAATTTTTTTTCCAGATTATACCCTTATTTAAATACATCTCATTTTATTAGTACAATGGAGTATTTTGTCATTTTCATATGAATTACTTAAAAAATAAATTTATTTTTTAATTTAATATTAATGTACAATTTTCATATGCAAACTAACTCCCCCACTCTTTCCTTAATTCCTTATTTTAAGGTAATAACAGGAAGACAAAGAGAGTATACTCCACAAAGTTCTCACACCAAATTTCACCTATCAAATAAAATAACCTTCATTTCCAATCACTCTCCTCACTCTATTTCAAGCAACTATATTATTTGGTAAAACCATTCACATTCTTCGAATAAAAAAGTACCAATGAAAGAAGAGAAAAAACTTGAAGAAGAAGAGAGACTCGAAACAACGGAGAAGAAGAAAAAAGAGGTTGTTTAATCAATTCATCATTTTTCTTTTACATGATATATTTTGTTTTTCAATTTCGACTCATCCAAAATTATTTTTGTATGTATGTTAAATTTCTATAATCGTGAAAATTGAGAAAAAGAAGAATATGCGGATACATTGGCACTGTTGCGCATGTATTTACGCTAGAAATAATAATAAGAATAAAAAATGTGGATACACAGGCGCAAAAGTGACTATGTTTCCGCTAGTGATATATAATGAGGTTTATTTTGTTAACCTTTTTTTTGGTGTATATAATTTTTTTCCAATTTTACCTTATTGATATATTATATTTTTGTATTTTATCTTTTAAATTTTAAAATTATCTATACCTATATATAAAAGGGATTCTCCTCTTTAACTTTCCTCAATTTTTTTTCTATTCTATCCTTATATCAATATATGATTTTATTTCATTATTATGGACATTGCGTCAATTACTATTTTTTCAAAAAATTTAAATTTTTAAATTTTCAAAATTTATTTTTTAAAATTTTAAATTTTTCTAAATTTTAAATTTTAAACCCTAAAGCCTTTTCGAAACACTTCAAAATTTAAAATAAAATTTTCAAACCCTAAAACCTTTTCGAAAAACTTCAAATTTCAAATTTTCAAAATTTTAAATTTTCAAAATTTTTATAGTTTCAAATTTCATAATTCTAAGTTTTCAAATTTTTTTATATTTTCAAAATATTTCCCTCTTTATCTTTTTTTTTTCTTTCTATTTTATCCCTATATCAATATTTGATTTTATCTCATTATTATGGGTATTGCGTCATTTTTTAATTTTTTTTTTAAATTTTCAAACCCTATAGCCTTTTCGAAACACTTCAAATTTTGAAATTTTGAAATTTGAAATTAAATTGAAGCCTTTATAATCTCATCAAACCTTTTTTTTTATTTTCATATTTCCATTTGATATACCACAATTTTCCGAAGTTCGAATAAGCGAGGGTGTAATTTTCTTCTCGATAGTGATAAGAGAGACTATGTCCTTATTACTTGACACAGAACGTTTTCTTGACACAGAACGCTTTCTGGATTTTTTATGGATTGGTTGTTTATCATGAAACAGTTTTGAATTTTATTTTATGGATTTAAGTAAAACAAATTTTCATGTTTATTGACACCTGATTATTTCTCAATGTTGATGTATCATCCATCTTGCTCCTTCTCTCCATGTTTGATTCTTCTCTTCCAAGATTACTCTAATTTTTGGCTCCTATTGGATCTGATCCTTTCCATGTTTGATCGTCGTGTAGTCTAAGTCTCCTCCTCACCATTCTATTGCACTTCCAAGGGTTTTTTAACTGGTCGGTAGCGAGTCACTCTTTAGGGACCAAATAACCGTATCAAGACACTCAATAAATGATAGTAACGATAGTTATGAAAATTCTTACGAATCATGGTTATATATCATCAAATCTATGTGACACTTTCGAGAAATCAACTAACACTGATTTAATAAAATAAAGAATGAAGAGTAAATATGTTGATTTAGTGAAGATAGTCTCCAGATATATCTTCCTATAAATCTGAGACTCTCTTTAAAAATCAATATATTTGATAACAAGAAGACTTGAAATGAGGAGCAAAGAACTACTGACCAACATCAACAATTGTACAATCAACCAATTTCAGATAGTATTCCCCACTTTGCCTATATAAGTATAATTTCGATTTCACACCGATCAAATTTCTTATTTATATCTCTTGCCCTATTCTATTCAATGTATGCATATGTTTCGTGTCAATTACGTAATATTCCATCATCATTGTTATTTATTATTATTCATAGTCATATGATTGTTATTAAAAGATTATATTGTCATCATAATCTGAATGACCAAATGATTTAACGGAAAAAAATATATTAAATAAAATATATCCAAATATGCAACTACATTCCTTTTAAGATACATTTAATATTTAATTTTCTAAATATAAATTCGTCGTAAAAATGGGTAATTATATATATATATATATATATATATATATATATTTTGTTACATTAAAGATTACATACATATATATTGCTTTAAATTTTAGTTATATAATTTTATTCATTTATTTAACTAAACAGGTTATATACTTTTCCACCGCAAAACATTAAAAGATTCAATGATAATGAAGCAGAACCAAATAACACACAAGTCAGTAACATTGAATTTGGTTAGTACACTTTTATTATCAAACTTTTATTTATGGTATTTTACTAATTTACTTTAAATCCTCTTTCAATTTTCCTAACTCTTGTAATGTAAACTTTGTTCAATAATAAAATTTGAAAACATTTTACATTATGATAAGTACAACATTTTACATGATGATAAGTACATGATCAGGTTTCTTAATCTCTTTGTAATTTATGTTATACAAAACAATATTTTTTAATTAATATTATATATATCGTTAACTAATCTTATAATACATAAGATGTCAATTTCCAAAAATATTTGAATTTTAATATATTTTTTATTTATTTAACATGTCAAGTTATAATTTTGAGGCACAAAGATTTCAAGGATCAAATGATAATGAAGAAAGACAAAATAATACACATGTTATTGATATTAAACATGGTTAATATATTTTTATCATAATATTTACATTATGGAAGTTCAGTGAAATACTTTTACTTCTCCTTCAATATGTAATTCTATAAATTACTTAATACATTACTTTTTGGAAAAATGATTAAAAATGTAGAAATGAAACATAGATTTCAACAAACACATAACAATGCTCGAAACTTTACAAAAATGGTTGTGATGATCAATATTCAATTGTCTACTTCGACTACATGTGCACATTGTCATGCACGATTGTTTTACCACAAATCACATGATATGTGTTGCTTGGGTAGAAACCTTTTACGTCCACATGTTAATGCTCTGAATGAGTTGCTTCAAATATTTTCTAGTTATTCATCTGAAAGTAGATATTTTAGACAACATATGAGAAGGTACAACCATGTGCTTTCATTCACTTCACTTGGTGTTCACATGGATGAAAATATAGTTGCAATTGGTTGTGGTATATATAGTTTTCGTGCTCAGGGTGCAATATATCACAAAATAGGAAGCTTGTTTCCAAATGAGGGGTACAGGCCATGTTTTTTGCAATTGTACATTTATGACATTGCACATAAATTACAAAATAGGATGTTAGAAACTCCTCAACTTTATCAAACCATTGTTGATAAATTAGAACAAATATTACATCGGTGCAATCCTTGTGTGCATGTACTTAGACAATTTGCTTAAGAATCAAATATTCATGAATGTACTTTACACATTAAAGAGCGTTCAGTCAATCAACCACAATACAATCTTCCAACTACATCTCAAGTAACAACCAATTATTGTTATTGGGCACACATAATCATGACAAGTGGATGAGACATTAAAGTTGTAAGTCATGATGAGAACTTTATAAAAATTAAGGAAACTGTGGGATATTATGACCCTTTACAATATCCACTTTTGTTTTCTTTTGGAACATATGGTTAGGATCTCAACACAAAAATTCATAATGGCCAAAAGATCTCATGCCGAGAATATTATTGCTACATGCTTTAAGAGACTTAACAAAATTATATATATCACTTTCAACAATTTACTTATCAATGTTGGTTCATATAAAATTAATACACATACATGATTACTTTAATGTAGATTCGTCCTAATGATCACTCTACAATATTACAAGCGGGACAACTTTTACAACAATATGTCGTAGACAACTATGTCAAGATTGATCCATGAAGGTTACGATGGATTCAAAATCATCAAAATAATATTTGTTCTGAAGTGTATCAAGGTTTGCAAAATGTTTTGCATGAAGGACAAAATCACACAAGTACATAATGTACGTAACATACTAAATGTATTACATATAAATATATAAAAATTCATATTTATTTTATTCAAGAAAATGTTGGGCAGAGGACAATATTACCATCATCATTTATTGGTAGTCGTTGAGACTTGACACAACATTATGAAGATGGTATGACAATTGCTGCTCGTGATTTCCTTACAATGACATGCAATTCTTTTTGGAGTGAAATTTCATCACAACTTCAAACTTTCCTAACTGCACTAAATCGTCCAAATTTGCTCACAAAAATCTTCCGAGCAAAATTTGAACAATGGAAGCAAAATGTCATTAAAAAAGGAGTCATTGGAAAAAGTTAAGTTACATGTATGTGACTGAAAAATCATGTTTTTTTAATGTTATGTTTGAATTCGGTGACGAACTATTCAAAAAGAAGTGGAAGAATGAAATTATTATTATTATTGTTTTTTAAATTGATTATTTGAGATGATTTATGAAGGTGGAAAAAAGAGGGGATGAGGAGTATTGTCCCTATGTTAAATAAAACATGTAGAAAGACAACTATGAAGAGTACTTTTCCTTATTTATTCTTATATGTTAATTAAAATAAGCATAATGAATTATGGTTGAGAACATAATTAATTATAGATTTTTTTTTCAAACAATTATATACTTTATTTTTAAATTTGATTTATTTTTTTTATATGATACTTGCTTCGTGGTGTCATATGTAACATGGTAAGATTTAAATTTAAATTTTAAATTCAATTTCACATATTAAAAAGAATTAAATAACTTTTACCTTTTTATATTTGTATGACAAGAAAATTCCATCCTCATTTTATATTCGTTATTTATATAAATTTAAATACATTTATTTCAATATTGTTTTCATTACATAAACAAATCACTTCAAAACTATTCATTATTTGAATTCATTTTATGTAAAATATACAACCAAAAGCAAATTAGTAATTCATTTCATAATATAATATTATATTTAATTTTTTTCAATTACATTAATCACCCTATTACAAATTTTCCCTTGCTCTCCTCTCAAATCCATTCACTTTGAGAGTATTTAAAACTATTTATTATTTGAATTCATTATAAGTAAAATATATAACCAAAAGGAAATTAGTTGTTCCTGTTAGGGAGATGGGACATAGAGAACTGTTGAAGGCTTCGTCTTGTTCCTTTCCTCGGGCAGGTTGCTAGGGTTTCGTTGGGATTCTTATTGCCTTCGTGCTACTCCTTCGGCTTTCTGTCTCGGATGAATGTCAAATGGGGGGTACCTGCAGCAGGCACTCCGACGCTCAAGTCAGTAAAGAGGGTGTTCGGCACTCGGGTATGTGTACAGTAATAATGACGTACCTTATTCCTTGTAATGTGTGTTATTTATATTATTTTAATGGGCTTACCTTATTGGACCTGATTACTGGAATGGATCACACTTATGGTTGCATTACCTAATTCTTAATGGTAATTTAACTTCACTGACCTTGATTTGAGCGTTAATGGTTATATGTGTCGGTCGGTCAGGCCGTCCGTGGGAGTCTCAATCATCTCGATCAGGGAGGTCGAGTCTTGGGCAGCTCGATCTCGTCCTATACCAGTACATTAGTAATCAATCAATCTATAATACAAATGAAAGACACTCCCAGGATAAGTTCTAAACAAAATCAAAAAGAAAAAAAATCAAATTTTAACCCAAAATAACAATCTGAAATGCATTCTGGGAGTGCAAGTGGCACACTGTAGAGCTTACACATGTCACAAAACTCTCATTTTAAAAACCATCACCACGTTTCCCTCTCATTTCAAACTCTCATTTACTTTCATTTTTCATTTCTCTCTCTTCGATTTACTCTTACCTTTGTTTTTGTTTTTTCATTTTGTTGCCTTTTTTGGTTTCTCTCTTTCATTTCTTTGATTTTTTCTTCCCTGGGTTTGCTCTATTCTGTCTCTCACATTTCGCCCTCTTTCATTTCATTTGGGATTTCTATACTCTGTGCAGTCACCGGTACTGTAATAGGTTTTCCTTCATATTCATGTTTGGCAAACTGGAATCCATCGTATGTTCAAGCACTGAGGTAAAATATTTTCCTTCTTTTGTTTCATTATAGGTTTTTTGTTGTTTTAATCGTTAATGGAGTAATTTTTTTTTGGTACTTAGGGTTTGGACTTTTTCTCCATTTGAACCGTATTTCAAATTTTTCCTCTCAAAGACATTTCCTTTTTTATGTTAAACTTTACTTTTAAACTTTTTTTCACCTTTTTTCCACATTTTTTTCATTTTAAAGCCAATGTTGAAGTTGTTTTGTTAAAGATGTGTGCTTTTCAAGCTTAATGTTTGTTTTTATACGTTTTTAATGGAGTTACTTTTTTACACTTAATGTTATTTCATTCACAGTTTAGCAGTTTCATTCACAGGGTTACAATGTCTTTTTTAAGACAATATACAAACTGGAATCCATCGTATGTTCAAGCATCAAGGTGAAATATTTTCCTTCTTCTGTCCACATGGTTGTTATCATTATGGTTGTTGTTTTAATCGTTAATGGAGTAATTTTTTTTTTGTGTACTTAGGGTTTGGACTTTTTCTCCATTTGAACTGTATTTTTAATTTTTCCTTTCAAAGACATTTCCTTTTTGTTGTTAAACTTTCTTTTTAAAAAATTTCTGACTCATTTTAATTTTTAGGAATTTAGGGTTTCCACCTTTTTCTCTCTATGTTGTGAAATCTGTGTATTCTTGCAATCTGTGTATTATTTCAGAAATTTCCAAGCAAGGGTTCATTTTTTTTGTTAAACAAAAAGGCTCTTTTGCAATTGTGCAAAACAAACCTACCTAAAATTCTCATTTTTTTTCATAGTAGGGTTTTCAGATCATCCTATGAATTTCTAAAATGTTGTACTTTATGTTTCATCCTTGTGACACATTGCTTGGACCTTGAATTGTTTACTGTGGTTTTTTATACATAGATGTATGTTCAAATGTGTTCTTTATGCAACCTGACAATTATATTTCCTGCAGTTTCATCTTTTTAAAGTCAAACAACAATTTCATTAATCGCAATGCTCAAAGTAGAAACATGTTCTTTTGAATCTGAAAGCAAATTTGTTTGCATGTTTTAAAGTTTCGATTTTTTATATGCTTAATCTCCTCTGTATACAACCTGGCAATTGTTTATAGTTAAATTTGTGATATTTTTTTTATTTCTATTTGTATATTTGGTATGGGTAATGTTTTTTTTTACATTTTTTAGTCATTAGGTTTTGTCATTCATTGAGAATTTTAAAACTCAATCTCTTAAGTTAAAGTCTGTATTCTTGGAATCTGCGAATTATTTCAAAATTTTCAACAGGGGTACTTTTTTTGTTAACCTGAAAGGCTCTTTTGCAATTATGCAAAACAAACCTACGTAAAGTTCCCATTTTTTGCATAGTAGGTTTTTCAGATCATGCTATCAATTTTTAAAATCTTGTACTTTTATTGTTTATATATATACATATATGTGTTGAAATCTCTTCTATATAGAAGCTGACAATTATATTTCCCTGTAGTTTTTCTCTTTCTAAAGTCAACAAACAATTTCATTAATCGCAATGCTTAAAGTAGAAACACGTTCTTTGGAATGGAAAAGAAATTTTGTTTGCACGTTTTTAAGTTTTGATTTTTTTATATGGTTAATATTTGCTTTTATACTCTGTCGAACTGTATATGTTATCTCATTCATTCAAAATTGCAAAACTCATTTTTTGTTATGTTTTATCTTCTTTTTGTATATTTTGTATAAATCAGACATAAATTATTTGTCACCCTTTTTAATTTATGAATTTTTTTGTGTTATGGACATTTTTTAACTAAAGTCATGTTTATGCTTAGGTCACACTATTTGCCATTTGAAAATTGAATTTTTTTTTTTTGTCTGACAATACTCTCATTATGTTTTCTTACTATTCCTAGCCCTTTGAATTTGAAATTGTAAAATAATTTTTTGTTAGTTTGAAAATAATTATGTACCACTTCTTTACTATATATAGATATTGGTATGTTTGTGTTTCACATTGAGCATTTGCATTATACATTTTCCTTTTACTCAAAAGTCACCCTTACAATGTCTATGTTAAGACAAAATACAAATTCTGTCAAAGATGTTAATCCAAAAACTGAAAATTGGATCCTGATAGCAAGGGTTATTCATTTGTGGTTTGCTTCTGACTTCAAGAAAACAAAGTTTCCATTCTCCATGGAAATGGTGATACAAGATAAATATGTAAATTATTTTATCATTTTCTTTCTTATTTTTTTCTACCAAAGTTTAATGTAAATTTTATTAATCATGGTTAATGTTTGTTGTTATCTTTCAGGGTGATAGAATTCATGTTTCTGTTAGAAGAAAACTAATTTATAAATTTCAAAACGATATTTTTAAGGATAAAGTTTATTCCTTCAATTTCTTTAATGTTTCTACTAATTCAGGATCTTATAGAATAACCTGTCACCAGTTCAAAATTAATTTCCAGTTTGGAACTAAGGTAACTTGTGTAGGTAATGATTTGGTTTCATGTGCAATACCTCAGTACACCCCGATGTTTGTATTAAGAGCCCCTGGTTTTGATACTGACTAGTTAGTGGGTAAGTATCCTTATTATGGTTTTAGTTGAACAAATTTCTTTGCATATGTGTTTAAATATTTATGTTTTTACAGTTGTTATTGGAATATTGATCGGTGTGGGCACTGAAAGAAAGCTCAATAGAACAGGGTCATCAACTAAGTTAAATGTCATTTCTATTGAAGCTGATGGGTAAGCTAATATTTTGTCCTATAACCAATCCAAAATGTGTGTTCTTACAATTTTAATTTTAATTTACAACAACTTCCGCATGGAGTGTACTTTATTTGGTAACTATGTTGATGAGCTGAATGCATTTCTGTCATGTGGAGAGTTGCAAAATGTTGTCATCAGTGTGCAGTTTGCTAAAGTAAATATTTTTCAGGGTATGTGAAGTGATGAAACTGTAATTTCATTTTTATTTATTGAATTTAGATGATTTTTGTTATAACACAATGCATTATATTTCAATGCAGACAAGGTTTGTCTACAAAATTGCTTGGACTGTAAGAAAATAATATATAACATATAGTCTAAAGAGACAATCGAACTTAAGAAAATGTTAGTTTAATACATACTTTGTTATTCGATAATTATGACCCTTTCTAACCACAATTTTAACATATGTATTGAAAGTACAAATTCTCCTACTCAGGGACTGAGTCAATTGTGTGATTATGGAAAACAAAATGTTGAGGATGAATTCATCAACTTGAGTCATAAAAACACTATTCAAGACCTGAAAGATTGCAATGAGGTATTAGTATTGTTTTTTAACAGTTTATTGAAATGGATTATGCATAGTTTAAGTTGAAAAGAAAGTAAAACATATTGTAGGTGATGATGATTGGTGGTACACAGCTTGCTTATGTAGTAAAGTTGTTTACCCAGATTCCAAAATGTTTTTTTGTGAGAAGTGTAACAAACATGTTATCAAAGTCCAACCGAGGTCATCTTTGTGTTTGTCACAATTTATTTTTCATTACTTATTGTATTATTATATTAAATATTAATTATTATTATATTAATTATATTCATTAAATTAAATTATAGATACATTTGTGAACCTTTTTTGTATTTTATATTTCAGGTATAAGCTGAAGGTGCGAGTAATTGATGATACAAATTCCACTACTTTTGTT
>Ga0123342_1006115_pt1 | contig 16916 bp, 8 predicted proteins | sample Turbeawhitnodule_FD_89960 | JGI IMG/M metagenome (GOLD analysis project Ga0123342, IMG submission 89960) | Root nodule microbial communities of legume samples collected from Mexico - Turtle bean Mexico white nodule | ecosystem: Host-associated > Plants > Roots > Nodule | place: Mexico: Nepantla... | reverse complement strand
TTTTTTATATATTATTCCTATTTTAAATTTTAAATATATTACTATTATTTTATAGTTTTTACATTTATATTACTAATTTATTTTCTTTTATTATTACTATATAAATACATTTATATTATTGCTACATGAATATATTTATTTTATTACTATTATATTATATTATTATAATCAATTATTTTATTTTTATTTATGTTATAAATATATAGTATTTTTTATTATGATATAATATATATATATATAGTTATTTTATATGTATATAAAAAAATAATTAAGGGTAATTTTGCCGGTACTATGTGAATTTTTGTAAACTTTCGTTCCTAATCTTCGCATGGCACAGAGGATTCATTTTATCCCTCTCCCCCAAATCAACGCTTTTCCATCATCTTAAATCACTGAAAACAAACCCAAAATTTCATTGCCTTTCAATCCGAGTAAACAGTGTTCACTCAGATCCAAACGGAACATTAGAGATGGAAGTCATCTCCAGTTCTAGCCAGTCATGAGCCTAAAATTTGGGTCAAGAACATAATAGGCGAGAAAAACTTTTTTGGTGATAATTACAATGAGATATCAAAGAAGACATGATTTGAAATAACTTTCTTAGGTATAGTAGAACATAATGAAACATTAAAATGATTTTTGGCTTGAGAAATCACACATAATATGCTTTTTCTTTTGTCTGGGTATATCACTGTTCTCTTGATGGTACATCATAGTTCTCAGAATGACCAATTGGCAACAAATATGTAATTAAGAGGGAAAAATATGAAAGTTGTTATGATTTCACATAAAAGATCTATAGAATTTAGATAACTTACACGGTCTGCAGCTGCTTGTAGTGTAACATGATCTCCCCACTCACCCGATCTATTGGCAGACAATTTGCAAATATTGAATTAGTGTTTACCATAAATGCTAAATGCTCTCTAAAATCAAAGCAAAATTGATTAGCAACTGATATCTAACTTTTTCATCTTCTTCAAGTAGCTTTTGTACTCCATTGGTACATAACCTTCATACAATTTTTTGTGATGCTTTAGCTGGAGAAAACAAAAGAATCCAAATAAGAAAGATGAATAAGAATATAAGATTAGTTAAGAAACAGACTTTGATGTATGCCACTCAGAAAGCAGAATACTATTAAACCCTGCCCAACTATGAATACACGATTACACATAGCATGAAGGGAAGAAAAAGGGCCAAGAGTGAGAGCCATGCAGTGTTATCTGCCATACTCGTGACAGGAAGGTGCCTAACTGATGATACCACTGATGTAGACAATTCTAGGAGAATAGGAAACTCGAAGAATTGGAAGAGGGAATTCCAAAGAATGAATGGATTCAGAATATATTGAATTAGGAGAAAGATACAAGGAATTACAAATTGAGTCTGTTCTGAAAAACAACCTTACAACATCCTTCCTATAGCTAACTACACTGTTTAGCTCTACCAACAGAAAAACAGAGAATAACAAACACACCTGCTTTATAACCTGCCTCCTAACATGCTTGTGATATTCGGGCTTGCGGAACAGTTGATCTGCTAATGCTCTAAACTGTCCGGTAAGATTTTGCAGATATTATATTAGACACAATGTTATCAGAGGAAAGGAACATATAACAAAGTATCAAATGACAGGGAAACTGTAAGTTGGCATATATTTATTTTTTCCAGAAGAGAAAAAAACCTGGCAATTTCCATCACCTTCCATCTGTAGTTCTGCCAAACCATATGTAAGTAACCTGCAAAAAAAGATGGAGCATAATTCTCAAGTGAAACAAAATACCTTATGCATAAACAAAGCAAATAATTTGGTCCAGACAAACTAGGCTCTGTCCCACACTTCTAAACCATTATAATTAACACCTAATATGCACAAACTTGTCAATCAAGTTATAACTTGAATTCAACTTGCGCTTCCTTTTTCAAAAAAACGAGAAAACAAATACAAAAGCCTCATGGAAGTTGAAAAATAGAACTGTGATAGAATTCCCAAAGAGCATATCATCTATCCTCCTTCTCATTATGACAGTAACAATGTTAAGAAGATTGTACATGTTTGCTTTTGTAAACATAAGAACCTGATTAATTTCAATTTCAACACAAAGTACAAGGAGGGCAATATTGAATTTCATCAAAAAGACAAAGCAAATGTGTAAATCAAACATATAATTGGTGTGGTAATAAAACTAAAATAAATAGTTGTACATTAAGCTAGTCTATGCTACCTTTCAGACAGCCTCTCGTGGTCTACTGTTGCGTCGTTTACATCAGGAATTTCTCCATTAACGCGGGGAGTGTGCTGCCAACATACTGAATTAGTTTTTTTTATCCGAATGCAGATAGTAGTATATGAATAGGAGAAATGACATAACAAAGGGTAATATTGGTATGAGTGGATTACATGAAAAATTTCTAATAGGTATAAATAATGAATATAAATTTTTAAAAAATAAGATATTGGGTGAGAACACCCTAGTGACAATTGATATATAAAGCTCTGAGAACTATTAATCTGTGACGGCATATTTTTCATGTTACATTGACATAAAATAAAACGCTTCCTGACTTCTTCATTACGAAGAATAGGTTTTGATATATGTTTAAGCAATCAGGAGAAATCCAACAAGAATTTAAACTGTAAACGTGGAACCCCTTCAACAGCAGTTGTCGTATGTAATAAAAGGACATTATGCTTCAAATTCATTTTTTTAATTTGGTCATGGATATAAACAAAGAAGGTGCAGTATTCTATATCTTTAAAATTATTCAACATTATCCCTTCATAAATTATTTCCACAGAAAACCAAACATTACATATATCTTGGTCAGGGTCAAGTTTGTAGGTAGTTTTTGTGCATTAGACATTCAGTTTGACAAGACTTTATTCATTACTTTTCTCATGAGTCATGATTAAAGGGAAAAAGAGATTGCTGTATTTTGGTCCATATGGAAGTGGTAGGGTCCACATTCAATTTAAAATTCCCATGAAAAGGAAAATTAATTAGGAGATTGGCATTGACTCTATATCGAGAGAGAGTAGTTTCTCGCCTATCTCTTACTTTAGCAAATTAAAAAAAAAACAAAAAAACCATATAATTAAGGGTGATTACAAGGTTTAAACATATTTTTATTCTGATTTTTTTATTTTCGTGCAGAAAAGTTTAAACTAGAAGAATGTACATGACACTAATCAAAGGGAGGAATTTGAGAATTGAATCCAGCTAGTGTAAAGGTGTTGGCATTCTGATTTCTGATTCTTTACTCAAGTCTTCTTAAATTTTTTATTTATTTTTAACTGCTGTATCTAATAATATGATATGATTTAATAATTCATCATACAAGCTTTCATTCAAGTTTTTAGTTTTGTTGGGAGAGACTAAAACTACGTTATTTTATTTGAAATAAAAAATAAATAAAGATTTATAAGAACTAAAATAAATAAATGGGTAAGTAATCATTTGAGTAGACCGGTGTTAAATTAGGCCCTATCTAGAAGAACGAAAATTCTTAGTTAGTCATTGAATGTGTAAAAAATCACCATATTAAGACAATTTTGTCTTTTAAATTTTAATGTTTAATGATCAAGTTCACACTAAATTGTATTTTTTGAGGACCAATTTGATATTAAGTGGTAAAGTACAATGACCAATTTGTATTTTTTTACAATATTAGGGACTAAATCATATTTTTTTTCTTTCAATAACCAAATTGCCACTAGTTAAAAGTTGAAGGACCAAATTGGTAATTTACACGAAAAAAAGACAAATAGTAAAGCATAATTGACTTAGTAATGGATAGAAAAATATGAATTAGTCCATGAACTTAACACCTTAATATCATATTACTCCTAAAAAAATACAATTTAGTGTCTTAAAATTCCAGCATAGTGACAACAACACGTAAAGCATGTTTCTGATATTCAAAGAAAAAACAGGAAAAAGGTAAGAAAGAAAATCATGATTGTGGCATCTTACTGGAATGGAATCTAAATGTGAAAGCCTCTTTCCAAGCCTGTTGTCTGCCTTCAGATTTTCGTCCTCTGCCAATATGCTTGCGATTGCTTGGTCATCCTCTGTTTCCAGAAATATGCTGTTCAAACTTGAGCTCGAACTCCCACTTCCATTCCTCAACCTCTCGCTCATACTTTCCTCCTGTTACCTCAACAGACCCAAATTCAATCGCCAATCTATTCACAACAATAACATCAAATATTAAACAAAAATCTAGTAAAAAGGTGAATTCATGAGAAGTGAAAACAATAAAAATTTACAACAATACATAGACCAGTTCAAACCCTAGCAATGATTTCTCCATTCTAATTATCATACAGCAATTGAAACCACGAAAGAAAAGCGAAGGGCGAAAGGTGTGTTTGGATTATTACCGTGGTTGGGTTCCGTGGCAGAGGAGTTAACGAAAAGGTTGATGCGAAAGCAAACAGGGAAGAATGGGATTGAATAAGAGAAGAAATGAATGTGGAAGTTGAAGAGAATTGAAGGGAAGAAAAGTAGGTGTGGTTTAAGAGGTAAAGGAAAAGAAAAGAGCTACACGGCAGCGTTCCCTTTTATTTTATTTTTATCTTTTCAAAATCTTCCAATTTCACCAATCCCTTTCACTGCTATCACTCCTAATAATCACTTTCTAATTCATCAATTAAAAACTTCACCCAATTTCTTCACCAATTGTTAAATTGTAAAACCTAAATCCTAAATTATTAAGAAGGAATCAACTTTAAGCCTATCATAAAATTAGTTCATAAAGTTGAAGTTTACACCTACTTATATACAATGAAATATTCTCATCTCGGATCTCCAACGCACTCCCCTCACACCAAGACTGGTAACTCATGCGTGAGACAACATATAATGGATGATCCAATAACGGTCCGATAGTGGATGACATGATAGGCCCAACAAACACTCGTGGTGACTTTTAAATGGTTCTGATATCAAATTAAGAAGTGAACTTTAAGCCTAAACTCTAAACCCTAAACCGCCAATTTGTTTTTAAATTCTAAAATTGACTGTTTGTTTCTAATTGCTTCCTGTTTTAGCATAATACTCCAAACAAATCTACTAACCAAACACTCCTCACACTAGTTATGTCCAAACAAAATGCTATCTTAATTTCCAAACAAAAAGCTTATTTTCAAAATGTTCAAAAATAGGTAAAAAAACTTCTCCTTAACTTCTATTCTAACTATATTATCAGTTTCCTAAACTTCTCTTTAAACCTCCTAATTTTTCTTCTAATAATTCTTCTTCTCAATTTGATATAGATTTGCGCGTGATGGAACGTCCATGATTACGTTTATTTATAAAATAGAAATAATTATTTATAGGAGTTGAAATTAGAATAAAGATAACAAAATTTCAAGTGGATTTTTGTACAGTTACGCACAATATTATAACATTAAAAAAGAATTTCGAAGACATGACATGTGATTAATGTTGAAAATCGATGGTCACATGTTGATTGGGATTTGAAATTTTGTTTTCTTGTTTTTCATAATTATAATTTTTTGGCAAGTCCTTTTCTAATTTATCCCATATAATATGATAATTAATTTATATGGTTGCTTTGTTTTAATTTAGTTTTTCAATCTTGTTCTTCAATTAGGTATGAAACTGTGCTAAGGTGCAGAGATAATGATGATAATAAAGATTGAAACTATGATGATGATTATTATGACATTGGTGGTGATAATAGTGATGATATTCACAAATTGTATAGTAGTAATGGTGGAAGTGATAACTATTAGTCTGAAGATTTTCATAGGTGACAGTGGTCACTCATTTACATAGGGAAAGCAAAGGTCTAATGTGAAGTTTATTAAGTTATAATTTTTCTTAAAAAAATTAAGAAGCAAATGAATCCGTAAACTATCTAATAGCTTTCATTTATATATTTACAAGACATATCTTGTCTGGAACGATTTAAACATGATATACAGTATTATTTATAAATACCTAATATTGATTTATTCTCTAGCTAATAAAAAAATTATATATAATAGTATACAATACACATCTAATTGAAGGAGAGATAAATATTTGTTTTTTTACTAGTTTACTCTTACTAATCTACATCTAATTATCTTTCAAATAATTCTTGAAAAGTTCTGCATTTATTTTCTGATGATCTAGGAACCCGAGCCTTGTCAGAATGGATTTTTTCATAAATATGTTATTAAATTTGGTTTAAATAAGTTTCAAGTATCTAATATACTCTCAATTCTTGTTTTGAGTACCTAATAAGTCTTCTTTTAAATTGGTCATCTAATAAATTAAACATTTTATTTTAAATCTCTAAAGAAAATATTTATAATTGTATTTACTTTTGTTTAGGTCCACCATTTTTTTGTTGTTTTTCTTTTGTTCTCACGATATTTTCTTTTGTCATGACTACTAAGATGTTTTGTATGATATAATGATGTTGATTAGTTTGTTCATTTATATCATTGCATCTATTATGCTTGGACATACCTAATTCATTGTTTTTCTTCAAAATTGTAACCAAATTTGGTTTTAAAAGCTGTTTTATTCAGATGTTTTTCAAAAACAATAACTTTCCCTCACAGCTACCATTTTTTGAAAAAAGGACAGAGATTCATATAATAAAGTAATTTTACATTTCTTTCCAACTTCAAATAATCAAAGAATGAGATGTGTGGCTAATAGTAATTTATTCGTGATGAATAAACTTATCTATCTATTAATACAAGTATGCAACAGAAGCATCTTCATTGCTTTGATCCATAATAAGTAAAGTTGAGAAGAGAGTATCTATGTCTGGTACAATGCGATGAAGCATGGTATAATACCTGCAGGTTGAAAAGATGAAGAACACAAACATGATCAAATGATTGATGAAGGTTAATTTTGATGCCATTCAAGTTGAAGTAGTAAAAAAGGAACATACCATCGTTTTGAATGCAATCTATCAAACTTCTCTAGCATATACAGTATGCATGCATTTTTCAATGTATTAGCACTGAAATCTTCTGAGAGATCCAACAATAGCGAAACATTTTCTGGTGAAATACTCTGAAAGAAAAGGTTGATGAGTCATGGAGTTCACTGAAAAAGCTTTCTACAAAAACAAAAGAAATGAAAAGTGAAAAACAGTTTTTAGTGTACTTTAGCAATAACACGTTCACAAATAAGCTTAAGGTCTTGAAGAAGATATTGATCTGCAGCTCTTAGGAGGTCTTTAGCGTCATCCAATTTGACATCTACTGTTCCAGTGTATATAAATCTGCAAGTGTCAACCAAAACCAGGTCAAACAGAAGACCAATTTTGATGTTACAGAAGCACGAAAGAAGGGGATAGCAGAAAATGTACCTCATCATTAATTTAAAGACATCCCATTTAATATTTGGAATCACTGCTTGTTTGGTTTCCTTTTCCTGCACCACACATCATAACACATTCATAAGTCTTAAGTTCTGTACATGTCCCTTTCTAATTGCAAATTATTGTTGTGGATTAGTTTGAAGATAGCAAGTGAATGGACAACCAATTACAGCATTAGTTTCTATTTGATTGAGATATTTGCATAGTGTGTTTAAGGTAATAAATTCATTGAGAAGGAAAGGACAAACAATTTTGATTAAGTAATGCTTACAAAATACTCTGCCTCAAACATGGTCTGAAATACACTTGAAGAAACTAAACGATCTTTATGAGCATAAAATATTTTTCCTGAATGAAGCAAAACGCAGTAAATCAGTATATATATTGAAATCAGTGTGCATTAACCGAAATTAACAGCAGTAGATGCTCCACCTTCAACCAGGAATGTGATATCAGAAAGCTTTGGATTGTTGATAGATTCCTCGCCCAAGTCCATCTACATCAAAAGCAACAACATCATTACTGTGAAGGCAGTAAAAACAATTCGATTTCAAAGACAATAGGGTAAGACAAATGATTCAATGAATAAGGAAAACAAATCAAAGTAAACAAACGTGGCAAGGAAACACATAAAGAGTGAAAAAAAACCTGGGAAGTTGGTGATGGAGAAATAGTCTGAATGAGAGAGGAAATGAAATTGGCTCTACTAGCCAACATGCTAAGCGCCATTGACGCCTTGCGCTTCTGTATTGTGCATTGAGATTGAAGAATATTCAGCAGCAACTCTAATCCTGAAGATTTAGCAGCATCTTGTTTGAAAATGCACTCCGAATAAAGTGAGTGAGAAATTAGGAAACAAAACTTTATAGAACGTTTATTACCTTCATTGTGAATAAATACAGTTTCATGATCTGGAGGAGAACATAAATGAGCAAGAGCAATAACTACATGATTTCTAACCCTTTCTTCCGCAGAACACATAAGATGGATTAGGTATTTCAATGTCTGCCAAAAAGGAATAAGCAAAGTTTAAACAGATTATGATTGTCATCTATGATTTTCATTGAGACAAAATTATCAAGAAAACTTACTCGCCCTTGCATGTTTCGTTCTAATCTTAACAACGTGATTGCTACAAACTCGCTGATAGGCTGCAAATCACAAGGAAATTTGGGGAGAGAAAAGTGTTCTGTTAGCAAGCATTTATTACAAATATCTATCAAGAGGAAGAAATAGGAGTCAATACGTTGAAATGAAAATTTATTTCTTCAATTACAAAGAAGAGTAAATCAACATACTTCCTCGGTGAAATGTAAATCCTTTAGCTTTTCAAACCCGCCAACTTTAATAATGTTTGCAACAATGTCCTATCACACATACAAAACATTTTATGTTATGACAATATCAATGCACATCAATGTTGTTTCTGAAGGGCAACATACAAAGTTGACCAAAATAAAGAACAAGGGGAGCTAACTTCACCTCATTATCAGCAAGAGAATAGAGAGCACGAGCAGCATATTGTTGAACTGTTGGATTGTCCGACTGAAAAAGATTGAGCATAGGCTCTATACCTCCACTATGAGCAATACTAACTTGATTATGTGAGTCCTACCATTTGAATTGTTCATGCAAAAAAGGTTTATGGTTATGGTAGAAAATGATGATAAAAGAAATCAGTTTGAATTGTATTGCTTATGTAAGCATAGGGCCAAATGATGGTTGGTACTTGCTAGTAATAATCACCTGTGCTAATATCACAAGTACAAAAGCTGATGCTTTCCGAAGGTTAGTATTTTGGGACTGAAGCATGTGAACTAATGGTGGAATAGCCCCTCTTTGGGAAATATGAACCTGCATGCATGAAACACAAGCAAAGTAGGCAACTTAGTAACAGGGTTTAATGACTCATGACTCAGATTTACCATATTACAAGTATGCAACACAAAATAAATCACCTTCAAATCAGAATCAGTCCCGAGAAAGTGACCAAGTAGAAGGGCTGCTAATGCTTGGCTCTCCGAAAAGGAGGAACTGTCATTGAAATTACAAACATTGAAAGTCTACTCGGGGAACAAACTACTAAAACGTTCAATAAACATATCATTCTTCTATGATTTTCTTACAGAAAACCACCACCAAAGTATAATGCTTTACCTAAGTAAACAGATGACAGGTGTTAAAGCTCCAGCTTTTAGAACTTCTCTTCCAATATGCGGTGAAGTGTCTACCATTATTTTAATCAGTTGCACCTACAAAACCGTGCTAATTAAGAAGCTGGTGCTAGTAGTTTAGAACTATGCAAAATACATATAATAAAATCATATTACCGTCGTGAATTGTGTTACAGAATCCTCTGATTGAAGCATTAGTACAAGACTGGGTAATGCGTTGCATTCAACCATCTGCAAGCAATTTTCAATCTTAGTAAACAAATGTAACCACATAACCCTTCATCAAACCAATTTACTAAATTCAAGTACCTTAGTTACAGTGTGAGCATTATCAAATGCCAATGTTCCTAAGGCATTTGTAACCGCGACCTGCACCTTTTTCACCTTGAATTCGAGCAATTCAATCAGAGGAGCGATGCCATCTTCCTTTCTAAACATGATGGAAAATTTTATACAAGCACAGTGAATACAATAATTAAAGAAAACATATCTTTAAAAATAGAAAAGAAAAGAAGAAGACAAAAACCTTATAAGCATTTTAACTTTGTTATTTTTGTAAGCAAGCTTGGATATTGCATCAACCACTCTCCTCAGAAAACCAGGAACTGATGGAGATTTGGGAATCGTCTTGTGGCTCTTTAACAAGCGCAGAAGATACAAGAAGGCTCCAGCATCTATGATAAGTTGCTGATAAACCGACTGGATGATAAAGACAAAAAGTTAAGATGCTTCGTTATTAACACAACAAGAAAAAAAAATGAAATTTCTGATTTTTCTTTTAACAGCAGAAAGTTAGTTAATTACCTTTTTGGCAAGAGTTCCAAGGATGAACGCGCACCCTTTTTTCAGTTGGAGGAGACGAGCCTGGATAAGTCTGTCACTGTAATCTTCCACAACCTTTTCCGGTAGGTGAAGTATCCTCACCAGAGCCTGGACAGCACCGTTATTCACCAAAATATCAATAAAATCGTCATGGATTTCTGCGAAAGAAAGGAAATTTGGTGAGAAGGCGAAAAAGGGTGTTCATGTCAGCATGTTTACGTAAAAGGGTGAGAGAAAAATATGTACCATGCTTCGTTGTTTTGCAGAGTTTGACAAGAATGGTGATGAGTTTGTTGAGAAGAACGTGATCGAAAGAGTTGAGGAGAAAGAGAGTCTTAAGAATAATGGAAGTGAAAGTTGGGCGAACTCGCTTGCAGAGAGAATCCTTCACCTCTTCCGCTAACTTGCGCTTCAAGCTTTGTCTGGCACTGGAATCCATGGATGAACAAGCCAAAGAGAAGAAAGACTGAGAGTGTGAAACTGAAAAGACCTCTTTAATATAACAACTCTTCTTTCTAAAAATCTTTCATCAAAAACAAATTCTTCATACTTTTCTTTCTTCCTCTCATCTTATCTTATATTACATTACCATATCTTCAATACATTATACACGGATTTATTAGTCTAAGATATATTTTCTATTATTTATCATTTATTATCAAACCTCTATTACTGTCTTTATTATATATATTTTCTTATAATAACAAAATTATAGTTATGATAATATTTAATATATTTACTTATCTTAATTACTTGTTTCCTTAAATATCTATATATTGACATTGTTTAATCAATTATATTGTTGAATATATATTATAAATCTTTCTTTTTTCTTTCTTTTTCGTTTTCACTCTTTCCAACAAATTTTCCAAAATTTAAACACTACATTTACTAAATATCATAGATAAATGTTCAAATATAAATGATAAGATATATTTTTATATATTTATCAGTTTATTAAATAGTTTTTAAACAGTAATACAAATAATAAAATTTGTAACGGGTATTTTTATTTATTTTCATATATACAATTACATAAATATATAATTGCTGTCTTAATTAATTTTTTATCTCATATATATATATATATATATATATTGTGAGTGCTTGGTCAGAATCTTACATTGAATAATAAAATATATTTACATTGTTTAATCTATTATTGAATATATATTATAAATCTTTCTTTTTTTTCTTTCTTTTTTTGTTTACACTCTTTCCTTCTGAAATAGTCAATAATTAACAAATTTTTCCGAAAACTTAAACACTATATTTACTAAATATCATAGACAACTGTTCAAATATAAATCATAATACTAAATATCATAGATAAATGTTCAAATATAAATCATAAGAGATATATTATTATCTTTATATATTTATCAGTTTATTCTATAGTTTTTAAACAGTAATACAAATAATAAAATTCTTAACAGGTATTTTAATTTATTTTCATATATACATTTACATATATATAATTTTTTCTTAATTAATTTTTATCTCATATTATATATATATATATATTGACATTGTTTAATCAATTATATTATTGAATATATACTATAGTTAACACATAAGTAAAATTGACTGTGAAATAAAATATTATGCATATTAAATATGGTATTTTTAATATTGTATATTAAACATTTAAACATAGTGTACATTTAAAAATAGATTAATTAATATTTACTAAATATACTATATAGACATATATCAAAATTTATAATATGATTCAATACTGTAATACAAAAGTGGAATAGAGATAAAACATTAAAGAAAATTAAAATCAAAATTTCGCATTTGGGGTTGAATGTAACTACTAATTGCAATAGTATTGTAACTACTGTATCCGTTACAATATAAAATTGGTCAACAAATACATAAATTATTAATTATATTAATCGAACAATAATTTAACGAGTCAGTTAATAATATAAATTATAATAAATATCGAATTATTATTTATTTATTTTGTCAAATTCATTAGAATTCTTCAAGGTTTATATATAATAATAATATTTACATTTCCAATTACGAAAATTTATATAGATATTACATGGCTAATAGATATAAAATATTTTATGCAAATCATGATTGTCTTTGTTACCGAGGTAGAAACTATATGCTATATTGATTTTTTTATATAATCAACAAAATATATCAATTTTTTATATTTATTTTTGTTATGAAGAATAAAATGATAATTGAGAAGTTTATACGAAAGATTGATAAAAGATAAATGACAAAAAGACATAACCAAATCACTAATAGAAACTACATAACTCAATTAAAGTGTGAACGAACTTTCATATACATTCACCATCATTCATTATCAATAAAGGTTACAACTTGTAATTTCTCTCTCATTGAACTCTCACTCCACTAACAATATCTCGTATCGGGAAATAATAACTCTTAGTGAACAAAACTATTAATATAAGTTTCTATTTATATGGCATAACTACTATAACTAACTTTCATAAATCATGCGTAAACTAGCGAAACATGAACAATGCTTTCACTATTAAGCTTGAAACTTCACTTTGACGGACTCTTGAAATGATCTAATTGAAGAGGAAGTTAACGTCTTATGTAAGGCAGGTGATTTGATGCCATCAAATGCTTTGATAAAGACATATACATTGGGACAATCAAACAATCCTAAATCATAAGACAATTTGAAGTAGTCAAAGGATCTAAGAATCTTAACAAGATTTTACTAAATCAATTTTTACAAATCTTCACATTAGTTCAACATAAATCTTTTGATCAAGAATCACTACCTACTATCTTCATGAACAATACTCACTTGGATGGAAACACATTGTAAAACAAGAAGAAGTTATAATCTAGCTTTATCTTATCACTTCTAAATGTTTTTTTTTTGTCATAACTATAACTTTTTTGCAAGTCCTTTTTAATTTATCTCATATTGATAATTAATTTATATGGTTGCAGTGTTTTAAATTTGTTTTTTTTATTGTTGTTCTTCAATGAGGTAAGAGACTTTGCTATGGTACAAGTTTTAGAGAAGGTGTTTCATTATTCTAATTCAGAAAAAATGTTAGAGGAAAATGAATCAAATCCAAAGAATTAATATTAATAAGAATTTTTATTTTTTATTTTTAATGGAATATATATTTACAAAGAAGGTGGGAGAGAAAATGATGATAATAAAGGTTGAAGTTGTGATGGTAATTGTTGTCATATGTTAGTGGTGGTATTGACATGTAGTATAGTAGTAATGGTGGAAGTTGTAACTATTATTTTGAAGATTGTCATAGATTACAATGGTTATATTCGTATACATAGTAAAAGTTAAAGTGTGAGGTTAATTGATATGATTCCAAATAGAACTGATAATGGAAATATGAATTCAGGGTTACGGAACAGAATCAATTAAAAATAGTAACAATGAAAAAAATGGATAAAGGAAGGCACCACAAACTAAGTTTGATAAGCCTAAGGAGGATCACCACAAGAATTGATGGATTCTTGATAAGATCGCAAGATGTAGGGAAAAGTCCTAGTAGAGAAATATTCTCTCTTAAATTGCCAAAATATTCATACTCATTCTGAATTCCAAAAGTGTATAAATACAAATTTAGTTATAGGTCTTGTCTCGTTTGTAAGTAAATAAAATGAAAATACAATCCCTATATTTTAAGAAGAATCATTTGTCCCAATGGTTAAGTAAATACTTTCAAACTGGATATGGGTTCAAATCTTACTTGAAGTAAAATAATAATATTATTAGTCTTCTTAAATTGTGGGCGATTCAACACCTTGTGCTGCAATGTCTCTTGGACCTTTCTAAGCCTTCCTCTTGTCATGAGTCCACCTAAATCTGGAATGTCTTAATCAAATTCCTATTCACCATGCCCTTGGGCTTGGATGTTCTCATCATTAACCTAGTGTAAAGTTGATTAGAGTTATATATATTTTTAAAGAAGCTAGAAAACAAATGAACTAGTACACGGTCTAATGGCTATCATCTATGAATTTATAAGATGTGTTAAAATATATTTATTTTGTAAATCTTGTGTGGAAGGACTTAAACATGATATATAGTATACACATTTAATATAAGGAAACAAATATTTTTTTCCTAATTTACTCTTACTAAGCTACGTTTAATTATCTTTCAAGTAGACTTTTGAAAAGTTTTAATATAATCAATAGATTACAAACAAATATTATTTAATTTCATTTTTTTTACTTATATAAGTACACAATGACACTTTTGACTATCTTTTTATTTCTCTTTGAAATAAAATAAACACAATTATCCTTTTATGTTGTTGTTTGATGATCACAATAGCAGTTTTAATATCGTTCTTATAAAATTTGCTATTCAACTTAGTCTTAACCTTCGCAGCCTCAAGCTTACTATTGCTAGCTAATTTAGAAAGTCATCAACATACAACATCAATACTATGAAGCGATGTTTTGCTATAAACTTTAAGTAAACTTATACAAAATATCTCGACAAACAAATGACTAGGAACACAACAAAAACTTCACAATTAAGTCAGTCATCTCAGCATCCAAGACAAGGTCCCACTAAACTTCAAAAAGACCTCAGCAAAAGAAGAACTAGACATAGGCCAGAGCATAAGATGTTTTTTCTTATGGTCTTTTTAAAAGACAAGTTTATGTAAATAAATTGGGGTCACTTTGAGGGTCCAAATAGAAGAATAAGCTAGAGTATGGTGTGCTTAGTAATTTGAGTAGGGTGTGCTTAGTAATTTGGGCTTGTGTCAAGCCCGCCTTTCATGACATGTGCACTTAGGTTTAGGGTTTTTTTGACCTACCTTCTAGAAGGTTTCTCACAAATGACTCCTCTACCCCTCTCACTCTTGCTCCCCAAGTCACTCTCTCCTATATAAAAGGTGTCTTGCCTCGTGTAATTTACACTTGAATTTGAATATAGAAGAGAATCTCTGCTTGGAGTCTTCCCCCATTCATCTTGGAGTCTTCCACCACTCCAAGTGGCGTGACCACCCCTCAATCATCCATAAGATTTTTTTACTCTTTCTATTTTCCTTCTTTATTTGCACCATTATTCCTTTTCATTTCATGTTCTTTAATGTTTTTCTCCATTTAGTCATCTTTATCATTTCTACCTTTTGTTGTCTTAAAATTTCGTACCTCATCATCATCACCATATAATTGTGTTTTCTCTTTTGCTCTCTAGAAGAGAACATTCACACTTACTTAACCACTTGGTTAAGTTCGTGTCCAATGGAAATCTTCTTTAAGTTTATCACCATAATTGCTAATATGAAAACTTATAAACAAAAGAGTAACCCATAAAATGTGCAATCATAGAATCAACTCACATCATAGACGCAAGTATCTTACTTACTATGTTCAAAACCACACTAACAATGAACTCATTAAACCACTTCTTCCATTTCCTTGGGGATTGTTTCAAACCATGCAAGGATTTGCTTAGTGTACAAGTACAATCCTTTTTGCCTACTACATCAAATCTTTCTGACTGCTCCATAAAGATGGCCTATTTTAAGTTTCCATATAAAAATGCATTCTCAATGTCCATTTCTTCCAGCTCAAGGTTAAGCTCAACAACTATGATTGACAATATCTGTATGGTTGATTCCTTTACAATGGGAGAGAAAACATCAATATAATAAACTCCTTCTTTCTAAGTAAAACCTCTAGCTACAAATCTTGCCTTGAATTTTTGTTGACAAGTTTTTGGATTACTATTTTTACGTTTGAAAATCCATTTACAACTGATTGATCTAGAAGCTACAAGTTTACAAATAAGAGTCTAGGTATTATTCAGATGAAGTTACCCCATCTCCTTATTTATAGCGTCTAACCATTGAGTCTTCTTCTTACTTGTTAATGTAAATGATACACTAGAAGGTTCATCTCCTAACACCTCACTAGCAACTATTAAGGAGTATATATAAACTTTGTGTACTCATACCTTTCCATAGCTTTCTTGCTTGCAGTTCAACCTGTGTAATGCATCTAATTCTGTTAATCTGGTCTTGGGGAATATTTGGATTGCGGTGGTTAGTGAGATTTGGTGTCTTAGGAATACGATCATTTTTCAAGGTGTGTTTATACTCGATTTGGCTTTGCGATTAAATTATTTGTTTTTGGATTTGGGGCTACTTTTAGAGTAGTTTGGATGGCTTTAAAGTAGTTTGGATGGTTCTATGTTGGCTGGTTGTTTTGGTTTGTTGTATAAGGGTTGGATCACCCCTGAAGTGACCCATATTTATTTATTCATTATTGTTGATAAAAAAAATACCTTTCCAGAGCTCTGGTAGTTCTCTTTGTTTTATCTTTGGCAAGTTTGCATGAGCACACCAGTTTATATCAAATGCATAAGAGCGTCTATCTTCATTAGACGGAGTTTTGACCATCATAGGGCTTTTTTTTCGTTTTTACCAAAATGGGAATAAAAAAATGAATAATTGTGTATGGATCATGTTTGACGGTAATGTAATATATTAATTTGGTTATTAGATTAATAAAAAATATGAAAAAATTGTTATTGCATTTGGAAATAAATAGAAATGA
>Ga0123342_1006114_pt1 | contig 16918 bp, 16 predicted proteins | sample Turbeawhitnodule_FD_89960 | JGI IMG/M metagenome (GOLD analysis project Ga0123342, IMG submission 89960) | Root nodule microbial communities of legume samples collected from Mexico - Turtle bean Mexico white nodule | ecosystem: Host-associated > Plants > Roots > Nodule | place: Mexico: Nepantla... | reverse complement strand
TCTTGAGTATACTGAGAGAGAGAACTGGTTCACGGTTCCTTGAGAGTTCTTGAGTGTTACTCTTAGTATTGGTGGTTCAGTCACTGACTTGGGCGTTGGAGTGCGATCGGCCGCAGCGGCGCCACTCTGTTCTTTTGCAGGTTCTTGAGGTGGATCGCAGTGAAGGACGGAGGTTGACGCGGCGCACACGTCGATCCAAGTTTGACGAGACAAAGCTCCAACGTTTTGGTCAAGAGGAAGGATCTGCTATCATACAAAACGCTGTGGCATTTTTCAAATTAAATTTCTCTAAGAGGGCGACTATTTGGTAAAGTTGCCTTCGTACAACAAAACATTTGGTGTAAAAAGGCGGTTATTTGGTAAAGTCACCCTCTTAGACACTTAACATTTTGGAGTCAAACTTTGAAAATTCAAAATAAAACTCTCCAATGAGAACGTGCCATGTGGAGTCGTGTTTTCTGTACTTGCCAGACCTCGGACCTCGACTGAAGAAGAGGTCGACATCAGCCGTCGACATCGGACCTCGATGGTCCGACAGTAATAATGGGCTACATAAGCTGGGCCCCACAGAGTTAACACCTAGATACGAGAAACACTTAAATCATGAGAGGATCCTGCATGTGGTGTGTATAGTACATTCGGGTACGATACATACAAGTGTTCCCTGGAGGCGCTAAGGCCCGTAAGGGTTAGAGTTTCCAGGGAAAGACTGCATGCATGGCACGTGAATAATTAGGGCACCCACAGAACAGATGGCGCCGTAGCGCTGGTACATGAGTTGGTACCCTGGTGGCCATACTGTTAGAGATATTGCACTCTAGAAGAGGCAAGTCTTGTGTCGCGACTGCGCTAAGTTTGCGCAACGCGCCACAAGTTGCCTCACCAGTAAACCCTATTTCCACTTAAGGAAAGATCCTTGAGGGATAGGGAAGTTGACCTAATTACAACCTATATAAATGGTGGTAAGAACCTTAGAAAGGTACACCGTTTCTAAGACTGAAACTGCTTTACATACTTACTATTTCTTAGCCCAATACTGACTTGATCGTCAGAGTACAATCAACAGGTAGGGCCCCCTCTATTTCAACAGAGCCACTCTCAGCTACCCAAAAAGAGAGCGAAAACCACCACGAGATAGGAGGAGTCACCATCTGCCTTTGAAGTCAATGACAGCTGAGTCTACCAGCGAGAACATTTCGTGCCCACCGTGAGGCACGATAAAACTAGGTCCCATTCACAATCGTGTTGAGAGGCACCCAACAACATGAGAAACACGAGGCAAGGATTAGCTGCGCTAGAAGGAGGGGACAACGTCACCATGCAACAACTCATGGAGACCATGCGTGCCCTTAAGCAAGTGGTAGCAACGTCCAAAGTTGATCAGGATCATTTCCAGGTCGACCTGGTCGCGTCACAAGCAAGCAACAAAGAGTTGCGCAAAACGAACGAGGAACTGCACAGGAGTTTGCAAGATGTGGGGGAACGTACGGTGGATGAGTGAGCTCCGTCCACGCCGGTTAGGGCTCGCCCCATGCCGTTCTCTCACGCGATCTTGGACACTGTGATACCAACCTCTTTCATGGGCCCGAAGGTCACCTTCACAAGTGTAGAGGACCCAGAGGCCCATATCACAGCTTTCCACACTCAGATGATTCTTTCAAAAGGCTCCGATGCCATGCATTGTAAGCTGTTCATGAGTATGCTGTCAGGCACAGTGTTGGATTGGTTCGTCAGTCTTCCTGACGGGCACACTACATCGTTAGATCAATTCTCAACACTATTGAGAGAACAATACATTGTCAATCGGGCTCCCCCTCCACTCTCTTACAAAATATTTCTTAAACAGATTCGGGGCACAGGTGGTGAAGCTGCACACCAAGGACGAAGACATGACGGTGCATGCTTTCAGGAAAGGAGTGCTGCTAGGACCTTTCAGTGATTCGCTGATAAAATGTCGCCCAAGGACGTTTTGCGAGATCAAACGTTGAGTTGTGGCCCACATTGTTGCAGAAGAAGAGGTCACAGAAAAACGTGGTAGCGTTGGCCTAGTCCGACCTCGGGGAACCAATCGTCCTTAGCCTATGAGGGTGCATGAGGCCATGACGGAGAAGAAATCCTTGGGAACACAAGCACCGTACAGAGGAAGGAAGCCTCAAACCAGGGCACGTGTGAGGAGAATGCCCTCATTAGGCACAACTTTCGGATGGACCTCAAGGAACTGATAGTCATCCCTAACGTGGCATACAGGCTGAAGTCTCCACCGAAGACTAACGAGAGGCTTGGTGCGAGTTCCACCAATCCTTTGGCCACAGCCTACGCAACTGTCTTGCGATGGGATTCTAGTTAGATGAACTGGTAAGGAACAATTTCTTAAAGGAATACCTGCAAGAGCCGCAAGGGGCCCCGACGTTAGCGGCCCCAGTGGGAGATCAGGGGCACGAGGTGCCCATCCATGGAGAGATCAACACCATCGCTGGAGGATTCTCAGGAGGAGGGTGCACCGCCTCCCAGCACAAGAAATATGCCAGGGGAATGATGACACTAGAATCACAGAAATCGGACCAGACCCCCGAGCCCGTCCTTGTCTTCACCAAGACCGACTTGCAGGATGTTGTCCCACACGACAATGACCTAGTGGTGATTTCAGTAGTGACGGTGGGTAGAAAGGTGCATTGCGTCCTTGCTGACCAGGGAAGTTCGGTCGACTTGATGTTTTGGTCGACCTTCAACAAACTGCAGTTGTCTCCTGACCAGTTGAGGCCTTATGATGGTTGTCTGTATGGTTTCGTGGGAGAGTAGGTAGAAGTGCAGGGACATGTAAAGTGGAGGACAACCTTCACTGAAGGCACAACTTCCTACACTACTAACATCAGGTACCTTGTTGTTAATGTTCCCTCAGCCTATAACATCCTTTTGGGCAGGCCTGCTTTGAACATGATTGGAGCGGTAGCCTCTTCGAGGCATATGAAGATGAAGTTTCCTTCCCTTGAAGGAGCAATGATCACCATGAAGTCTGATCAAAAGGAGGCTAAAAGGTGCTTCGAGAACAACCTCGAGACCAAGAGAGGAGTGTGTGCAATCACCATCCAACCTCCAAGGGAAGAAAGGGTCACCCGCATCGAGATCGCTCGGGAGAAACGACTCGAGCCTGCAGAAGAAGTGCTAGAGAGGGAGATCGACGGCAAGAAGTTCAAGCATGGCACATGGATGCTTTTGCATGGTCAACCCCAGACATGCCTGGTACCGACCCTGATTTCCTGTGTCATCACCTCACCATGGACCCACAGGTCTGACCTGTCCGCTAGAGGAGGAGAAAGTTCGATGATGATAGGCGTCAGGTCATCAGAGAAGAGACCCAAAAGCTGCTGAGCATTGGCCACATCAGGGAGATCCAATACCCAAAGTGGTTGGCGAACATAGTGTTGGTCAAGAAGGCTAGCGGGAAGTGGAGGATGTGCGTGGACTTCACAGATCTCAATAATGCCTGTCTGAAGGACTCCTACCTGTTGCCCAACATTCACTCCCTGGTAGATAGCACCTCAGGGTGTAGACTTCTTAGCTTCCTAGATGCTTTCTCTAGATAAAACTAGATTCGGATGCGTCCCAGGGACGAATACAAGACAACGTTCATGACGGAGCTCTCCTATTACTATTACAAAGTGATGCCTTTTGGGCTCAAGAACGCAGGGGCCACCTACCAGAGGTTGGTGGATAGAGTACTTGCGCCCATGATAGGGCGAAATGTCCAGGCGTATGTGGATGACATGGTGGTCACCTCTTAGGTGAAGGACCAGCACGTCACTGACTTGGAAGAGCTATTTACTACAATCGCTAAGTACAAATTAAAGCTGAACCCTGAAAAATGTGTGTTTGGGGTAGAGGTAGGCAAGTTCTTAGGGTTCCTAATCACTGAGCGTGGTATAAAGGTGAACCATGAGAACTGTGCTGTAATTATAGCCATGCGCAACCCGATCTCAGTGAAGAAGGTGCAGCAGTTGACAGGGTGGATGGCCGCTCTGTCCAGATTCGTGTCAGCAGGAGGAAATAAGAGGGATCCCTATTTCCAGTTCCTCAGGAGAAATGGTAGGTTCGTCTGGACCAAGGAGTGCAAAGAATCATTCATCAAGCTGAAGGAATACTTGGCCAACCCACCAGTACCGTGCAAGCCATAACTATGCACCCTGCTTCGCTTGTATTTCGTAGTCCCAAATCGGGCTATCAGTTCGGTCCTGGTTCAGGAGCAGGATTAGGTACAAAGCCCGATGTATTTCGTGAGAAAATTTTTGCAAGGGCTTGAGGTGAGGTACCAGGCCTCTAGCGGTAGTATTTTCAGCGCGAAGACTTCGTCACTACTTTCAGAGCTTCCCTGTAATCGTGATGACAGACCTTCCCATTCACAAAGTCTTACAGAAACCCGATGTGGCAGGATGAATGGTGCGTTGAGTGGTGGAGCTATCAGATTTTGACGTGCAGTACGTACCCAGAGGACCTATCAAAGGCTAGGTTTATATTGACTTCGTAGTAGAACTCTCCTCGATAGCCACACACCAAGAGGAAGCAGGTTTCAGGTGGGTCCTCTCCGTAGATGGATCCTCTAACCAACAGGGTAGCGGAGCTGGTGTCATCATGGAAGGACAAAATGGGCTACTAATCGAGCAGACCCTGCGATTTGCTTTCAAGGCCAGTAACAACCAGACGGAGTATGAGGCCCTCATAGCTGGAATACTACTAGCCAAAGAGACGGGGGCGAAAAGTTTGTTTGGCGAAGAGTGACTTCTTGTTGGTAATGGGGCAGGTTACGGGAGAGTACTAGGCCAGGACCCCCAGATGGTCGCATACCTACAGTATGTCCAAATCCTAAAGGAGACTTTTGCGGTGTTCGAGTTAGTACATGTCCCTCGAGAAGAGAATGCCCAAGCTGACTTGCTAGCCAAGCTCACCAGTTTAGGCAAGGGGGCAGACAGAGGACATGTTGATCAAGAGTGACCAAGTGCTTTGAAGAATCCAAATCCTATGTGTTTGATGCAAGACTTGTGTTGCTGCTATGTTTAAGGAGGGATCTGAGTAGAATATAATGTTATCCACTCCTTTGTTGAATCTAAAACTTATGTGATTTAAAACCTTTTAGAAAATAAAGTGTTTTTCCAACTAAGTGAAAAACAACCTGTTGTTTTGTCAAATCAACCGATTGTTTTACTCTTAGGAGTTTTTAAAAAGGTTGAAAACTGTTTTAGTTTGGTTGACTTAACTGTCAAACCAAACAATCGGTTGTTTCGTGGTTTCCACCGATTGTTTCTTTGGAAATCCTAACAAAATTTTGTTTTGGTTGTTGAATGTGCTTTAAATGATTTCCAACTGAATACCCTTCTTCATTAATTGCTTTGACCAAACTTTGGAAAATATAAATGGTTTGTTTATGTTTTCAAACAAGAAAAAGAAATAGATTTGAGTTTTTCAGTTGTGACAAAGTTGATCTTCAAGATTTGAACATTCACATCAAGCTTTGGGCTTAATAAGAGAGTGGAATAGGATTGCAATTGTATTTGATTTCAGTTTGTACTGTAAACAAGTGTAATCCCTTCTCAACCTATTGTATTTCTGGTGCTGTGTTGCCAAGGAGTGTTGTGTGCTCTTGAGGTGGTCAAGATCAATACTCTTGGTGTGTTTTGCCAAAGGGAGTGTGTTTCTTGAAGGGTTCATGGTCACTACTTTAGTGGTTTGTGTGTTGTAATCTGGTGTGATTACTTAGTGGATTACCCAGTGGTTTTCTGGGGACTGGATCTAGCTCTTGGGTTAAGAGTGAACCAGTATAAATTGTTGGTGTATCTCTCTCTTACCCTAAACTCATTTAAATTCTGTTTTAAGTTTTACTGGAATAAACAACCGATAGTTTTTCTGTTGTTGTGCTGTTTTATTGCTTATATTCTTGGCTAACCAGATTTCTGTTTTGGATTCATATAAAGAATTTTGTTAAACATTGAAATTTTTTCAAAAACCTCTCTTAAATAATTCACCCCCCTCTTTCGTGGGAACGCCAAGGTCGAGAGAGATGGTTCCTAGTTAAAATCCTCCCTTGTCTCTATACGGCAAGGATGATGAGGTCAATAAGTGATGTGATCCAAAAATACATAAAGATGACCAAGGATGCTACACTTGAACGGTCATCTCAACAAGAAAATAAAAACCTCATTAATAGCAGAAATGGACAAAGCCCAAAGCATTTGAAGTTCTTCTTATTAGTCTTCTCAAAAGATGAGGTCCAAGCCAATTAATATCTCTTTGTAATATCTTTAGAGTAGATTCTAAATAGAACATTAGAAAGGAAGTACTAGGAAAAGTCACTTTTCTAGAATATGGAAGTGACTTGAAAAGGGGCGGCATTTACCTTTGTTGAAGATGGATGCTGCCCCTTCAAGACATGTGTTTGATGAAGCCAATTGTGTAATTTTCCTTAGTGTTTGCATTTGCTTTAAGGATTTCTTAGGTATAGATTAGAGGTTGTTTAGAGTAGGCTTTTTTCTAGGTAACTCACCTCTTAACCCCTAACCATGTGATAAGAGCAAACACAAATTTTATGAAACTGTTTTTCACATGTTTTGCAAAAATATCCGTTACTGCATAGAAAATGAATATGTTCTTTTCTAAATGAATAGATTATTTTCTTAAACTGATGCCTTGATTAAATGTTTTTAAAAATCATGTTTTGTGCATCAAGTATTTTGACTAAGTCTTCATTCCATCAAAACGACTGTGTTTCACTTGTTAAAATGTTTCAGTTATCATTTTGAAAATGAATTTGTTCTTCTATAAATGAATATATTCTTTTTAGTTTGGTGTCATGGTTTTCTTAAAAGGCTTTTCACGTTTTATCCTTGCACCAGGGAGTTTGACTAAGTCTCCTACATATAACAAATTCTCTCACTGCCTTTGAAAATAAGTTTGTTCATTTTATTTTCAATTTGTTCTTTTTGTAACAGCTTTAACTATTTTTTGAAAGTTTGTTATAAAATGTTTTCTATAAAAAGAGAGTTTGTTCTGGCTTTTAAAAGTTGTTCATACAATTGAGAAAACAAGTTTTACAACAGAGAAATAAGAGATTTCAGAGGATTAGGACGAGTTCTTGAAAGATTTTCCAAATCACAAAGTGTGTTTGTTCTTGGTTGGTTCTAAGGCTTGGTTAGAGGTGTTGTCACTGTGTGAGCAATCTGTTCTACTGGTCTAAGGCAGATTTCTGCATTCTCTAACAGGTGTATTCGTTTCTTTCTTTAATTTATTGTAAAGTGTGGTTGTAAACTCTTCTTGATAGAGTTTCTTGAAGAGTTGTGTGTGCTGGAATAGTGTTTTTCAGCAAAGTGTGTCATGTTCTTGTAGGGTTCAAGAACAGTGGTTTTTGTAATTGTTTTGAATTGTGGTTTAGTGAATTTCACCTTGGATTAGGTGAAGACTGGATGTAGCTCATTTGAGTGAAACTATATAATTGTTTTGTGTTCATTCTCTCTTAATCCCTGCACTTAATAAACTGCTGAATAAACTAATGTGTCAAGAAATAAATCTATTCAATTGTATTTGAATCTGTTCTTTCTGGGTACGTTTATACTGTTCTTGTGTTTCTGGAAAAACCCTATGAAGAATTTCTGTGTAGATCTGTATGAGCTGTGAAACATAATTGAAATTCATGTTTTGTGAAAGTTAATTCAATCTGTTAAGTGTTTTAAAACAAGCATTGATTTTGTATTCAAAGATTGTGATTAACTGCTGGAGCTCTCAGCTTTATTTTGTGTAAATCAATTTGATCTTTGTCTGCAAATCATATAACTCAATCTCAAAATCAGAAGTCATTCAACTGAGATAAACGCGTTAAAGTACATAAACAATATAAAAATAAATTTGTTCATTACTAAATAAATAGATTTATTTTCTGTGTACTGTGATAAAATTTGAATATGTGCGAAAGTTTTAAAAGCTCAATTCACCCCCTCTTGAACTTTAACACTATTGAACCCAACAACCTTGTCTTTTCATATGCCTTGCCTTTTCATTTACAAATGACTCTTCATGTATTTTTACCTTTTTATGACCGGTCCTCTATGCCTATATAAAGAGGAGTCTTGTTTTTGTAAACATAAGTTGAATATTGAAATTGAAAGTGAGGTTACTCTCTAGAATTTGAGTGGTTTCTTTGTGAGACTTGCTCTCCTTCTCTTTGTCTCATCTTGTGGGTTTTGGGAATCCTCAAGTGGCGGCACCCCCACTCATCTTGGAGCCTTCCACCATCTAAGTGGCGTGATCACTCCCATTTTCTTCAACCACATAAGTCTTCTTCAAGTTTTCATCTTCTTCTTCCATACCCATTCCATATCAAAAACTCTAAAACATGTCTTTGTTGTTTTCTTGATGTTTCAATCGGTAGAACTTGTTTAGTTTCTGTTTTAATTCGGTTCTTTGTGTTTGATTGTTGTTCTTTACGGTTTACATATTCTTATTGAAGTTTCAATAGGTTCATATGCTTCATTGTCTTGTTTCAATCGATTGAAGTTCTAAAAATGGGTTTCCATTTGGTTTTTTTGTTCTTGTTGTGTTCTTGAATTGCTTGTAGAATCTTGATCCAATTCTTGAAAGTGTCTTATGATGTTTCATCTCCTAATCAACTCACATCAGTAAGCAAAGTAAACATCTCCCTTGGGTTAGAAACACCAAGACTGGGAATAGTATGGTTCTTAGTGAGCCTCCCTCTTGTGTGGGAACGCCAAGGTCGAGAACATAATAGTTACCAGTTAAAATCCTCGCCTGCCTCTATACGGTTAAGGCGAGGTCAGGAAGAAGAACCTCTTCTTTGTCTTGTAAGGCAAGGTTAGTATGGTTCCCAGTTATAGATATCCCTTACCCCTGTGTGGAAAAGTCGAGTCCAGCTAAGTGAACTTGTCCCTTGTCTTGTAAGACAAGGTCGAGAACAGTATGGTTCCTAGTTAAATATCCCTTTTGCCCTTCTGTGTCAAGGTCGGGAGCAACATCTCCCTTAACTTTATTTGACAAAGGATAGGGCGAGCGGTAAAGAAGCGTGCTATCTAAGTTAGAAAGGCCCTAAAGCGTTGTTAGACTAAGCAAGACAGACAAAGCAGCGAACAACAAAAATGAGCAGTTCAAGAGAAAGCATATATATATATATATTTACATGTGACAATTGTTTATTAAGCAGCCAAATAATTACAACAGAAGGAGTCACTCCTTAGCATTAACCAATTGCCCACCAACAATCTTCTTTGGCAAGCCAGTTTGAGAAAGATCCACCCCAGGGGGCACACAGGCAACCTGGGTCATGGCATCCTCAAACCCCACGGCATAGGCATCGACAACGTCATTGATGAGCTCCACCTTAGTCTGTTTGCAGAGTTCGTCCTTGCGGGATAGCTCTTCCTCCAGTTTGACAAGTCGTTCCTCCTGTTGAGATGACTTCTCCTCGAGCCTAGCCATCTTCTCCTGCGACTCTTCTGCCTTCTCCGTCAAGACAATAATTTCAGTGCGGAGGGACAAGACCTTAGCATGGGCTCCCAGATCTTCGTGGGACTTCTTGAAGAGGAGTTTCTTAACCGCTATCTCATATTTGTGGAGATCTGCCGCCTCCAAGTAGAGGGCAGTTTCGCGGTGTTTGAGCTCTTTGATCTAAACGGCGTCTTGGTTAGTTGCCTCCTTCAACTTCTGCATCTTAGTCATGGTAAGACTAGATGCAAAGAGAAAGTCCCCAAGGCACTTGGGTGTGTGCTCTTGTAGGAGGCCTTCATCCATGATTTCCATCCTTTCCTGATCTTGAAAGGACAGAAGGGCCCTTTGGAGAAAGGCGGGCAAGTCAGCAGGAGACGCGCCATGATTGCCCACTCTCCCCCTCCCCCCCACCTTCTTGTACCATAAGGTCGCGAGGGGAAGAGGCGTTTGGCGGGTGTTCCCTACAGGCGCAATCATCCGAAGCTGACTTTGCAGGCACTGCAGCATCGACTTTCCTCTTCCTCTTGAAAGCGAGGCCTGAGCAGGTATCCTCGTCTTTAATGGCAGTGGCCTCAGCCACCCCGTTCTGCCTTTAGTCTTTAGGTGCTGGCGTAGAAGGGCCTAAGGCAGAAGCAACAGGAGTAGAGGCATCGACATCAGAAGGGCCAGGAGCAGCCTTGCGTTGAAGGGCCACTTTAACTAGCTACACAGACGAAGAAATATGAGCAGAAGCAAGGATAAACAAGTACCAACATAACCCTTAAGGGCCTTAGGGCTAAACTCAAGTTTGAGCAGCTCAACCCTATTAAACGGTGCTTAAAGACTAGAGAGGAGGTCGCACACCTCCCAGACTTGTGGAGGTAGGTCCTCGAGGAACTTGGGCTTCTTGAGTCTAGATTTCTCCGCCCAATAGAGGGGAAACCCATCCAAGAGGGTAGGGTCCGTCCTGTTGCATCGAACCTTGAAGAAATGCCCCTTTAAACCTTTGTAGGACTGCTAGAATAGCGTCAGCAAAACCCTCCCAGTGACTCCGTTAAAAATGACCCACAACTTCTGGCCTGGGCTCTTCGCTTCAAAGAAGTATAGGAACACGTCCACTGATGGTGTATGGCCAAGGAAGTGGCACAGGATTGCGAAAGCCCTCATGAACGCCCAGCTGTTCGAATGTAGTTGGGCGGCGGACGACATTTACTTCAGTGAGAAGGGCTCGCCCGAAGGGAGTGAAGGGACGGCGCAGGGAGAGGGGAGGGGTTTGATTTTGGAGTAGAGTTTGGTGTCGAGGTTGGAGTTGAGTTCGGAGTTGAGTTTGGAGTTGAGGTTGGAGTAGGGTTCGATTAAGCCATCTTAAAGAGAAGAGCTAAAAAAGAAGAAAAAACGAAGGTTTAGAGGAAGAAGATGGTGCGCCTCAGGAATCCATAAAAATAGAGAATGCGCGAACCAAGAGCGTAAAATGTAAAGTGCAGAAAATGTAAACAGTCTCAAAATAGTTATAGCATGTTATGAGCATCAGAATCATAAAGCAGGGGTGATCATAAAGTAAAGTACATACCTTTGAGCAATTAGGTTTCGAAGGGTCGTAGTGGTTGGGGAAGAAGAGATAGCGTTTTGAGAGAAGAAAATGCTCGAGAAATGAGCAATTAGTCGCAATGGTTGGGGAAGAAGAGAGAGCGTTTTGAGAGAAGAAAATGCTCGAGAAATGATAAACAAAAGTAATGAAACAGTGAAGAAGCGTAGGGGTTTGAGGGGTTTAACATATACGAAGAAGCGCAAGCGGCAACGAGTCTTAGTTGTTGATCCTGCCACGTGTACACTGATTAAAAAGTATGGTGAAACGTCACCTCGGTGCACTGTTCACATCCCATCACTCTAGCGTCACGTAGGTCGCCGTGGGCGATCACTTAGCCTCTTCGCTAAAACAAGTTACAGCTCGAGCCTGAGGGCTTGTGCACTGGCCAGACCTCGGACCTCAGCTGAAGAAGAGGTCGACATTAGTCGTCGACATCGGACCTCAGTGGCCCGACAGTAATAATGGGCCACATAAGCTGGGGCCCACAAATAGTATGAGTTAACATGAGTTAACACCCAGATACGAGAAAGACCTAAATCACGAGAGGATCATGCATGGGGTGTGTATAGTACATTCAGCTACGGCACATACAAGTGTTCCCTGGAGGCACTAAGGCCCATAAGGGTTAAGGTTTCCAAAGAAAGACTGCATGCATGGCACGTGAATAATTAGGACACCCACAAAATAGATGGTGCTGCAGCGCTGGTACATGAGTTAGTACCCTGGCGACCATACTATAAGATATATTGCACTCCAGAAGAGGCAAGTCTTGTGTCGCGGCTGCGCTAAGTTTGTGCAATGCGTCACAAGATGCCTCACCAGTAAACCCTAATTCTACTTAAGAAAATATCCTTGAGGGATAGGGAAGTTGACCTAATTACAGCTTATATAAAAGTGGTAAGAACCCTAGAAAGACACGTCGTTTCTAAGACTGAAACGGCTTTACATACTTACTGTTTCTTAGCCCAGTACTGACCTGATCGTCGGAGTGCAATCAACAGGTAAAGCCCCCTTTGTTTCAACGGAGCCAATCTCCGCTACCGAAAGAGAGAGTGGAAACCACCAGGATATAGGAGGAGTCACCATCTGCCTTTGAAGTCAACGACGGCTGAGTCAACCGGCAAGAACATTTTCCATATTGAGCACACACCTTCAATGCTAAATCCTCTCCACTCTTAGGCTGCCATGCGAACGTTCATGTGCTTGATGCCAAGGTAATTTTCGTCCTCTAATATACCTTACACATTTTAGGGTTGCATTGGGCTCAAAGAAGCCCAATTGTTACCCTAACTAGTCATTTTTAACCCTAACTAAACCTATTTTACTATTGGCTCAAATACAAGCCTAAAAACCTATGCTACTTGATCCTGCCGGTTGACCTAGCGCAAGAGCGATGCCTCGTCACGGTCTTCCTCACCAGCTTTGGAGTAACGGGTAGCATCCAACCCTACACGTGTCGTCATCTGGGTTGGGGTAACTTGAACGCCATTTCTAAGTAGCATGCAGTTGTGCGACCAAGTCTCCTATTCAAGGTGTAACCTAGCACGCAACACGCTATGGAACGCCACCTGACAAGGCGAGTATCGGATGCAACAAAGTACACCATCTCTGTGATATCTCTTGTCGTAGGTGCCACCTTCCTCTTTGCCACGCCATGCACGTTCTAACTGAGAGGAACTCGCCATCGACGAATGTCCACTCTGGGAATCCTGTCGTCGAGGAGCAAGCTGTTTACTCCAACTCATTTAACCTTCGCGCCTCATGCTGGTGTAACGATCATCTTTACTGAACTCACACGCTTGAACTTCCTCGCCTGATCCCCCAACAACTTCAACTGAGTTTACTGGGAAATCCGACGATGTGCTTCTCGCGGCGATATCAAACCACCTGATCTTCCGTTATCTAACACGGCGACGACACCAACCTGGCGACAACCGACTATGTACACTGCAGAACGCCACTACTACAAACGGCACCTATGTTGACTTCTTGACCACCCACTTCTCTCTTGTCCACGTCATCACACCCGGTGACCTGATCGGTACACATGCCCCCCAGTCTTAAGCTGTGATTTGTCCAGCGAAAAGACTAAGAAGTTGAATTTTCGGCGACCTACGTGGCTTTGCGCGCTAACGCCAACACTATTTACTGATTTGACATTTCACCAACTCCCTCCTATCAACTGACACGTCGACTTATCAACGACTATTATTCACTGTCGTTTGCGCTTCTCGCAACGTTCGAAATTCTTCGAGACTCTTAAAAACTTCGCGCCACTTCACTGTTTCGTTATCTTCTTCCTCACTTCGAACTCCTGAAACGCTTCAACGAATGCTTCGTCTCCTTCGATCACCATCTTACTGAACGCTCTTCTGATCATCAAAAGGTAACTTTTTATCACTCCCACTGATATTTGTTGCATTTTAATCGGTTTGCATCATCCATTAATTGTCTGGAGCATACATTGTGGGCTATTTTCGTTCTTTGCTTCGCCTTTTCCTGCGTTTAGGTTTTCTAGCCCTTTCTCTACGAGCCCCCCTTGTCCTCTCTGTCTTCTCCTTTTCTGTTGGGTCCCTCTGTTTTCAAACTCTCATCTCTTCCCTTTTCATTTTCTTTGCAGCTCTTCTGATGGCTCGCTCCAAAGTCACTCCAAACCCTCCTCCATCTCTTCAAAACCCTCCGACGAAAACTCGTAGGGCCAACCCTTCTTCCTTTCGCAACCCACCAAGGGATCCTAATGTCCCTTCGAGCCAGGCCGTGAGACCTGCTTCTTCTCGACCCAACCAACCACAACCAACTCCACCTCAAACCAGCACAGCTGTGAGGCCCCTCCCTGATTACAAACGGTTGTATCCATGGGCCACTTCGGCTTTGCTGGGTGAGACCTCCTCCATTAACACCGACGTCGACATCCTCCGCCTCAAGAAAGGTGATAAAGCTTACCTTTCTTTCAACAAGGAACACGATGACAAGGTGTCTGTTCATCCTTGTCCTCCCGGAGAACCCGTCTGCACTGACGACCAAGGGAGCAATGGCAAGCCCTTCTTCTTTGTCTATGCCACGATGTTCAAGAAGGTCAAGCCCCGCTTCCCCTTCACTCGTTTCGAGAGGGAGCTCTTGACCGAGCTTGACATAGCCCCCGCCCAGCTTCATCCCAACAGTTGGGCGTTCGTCAGAGCATATCAAATTATCTGTGCGCACTTGGGACATCCAGCTTCGGTGGATGTGTTCCTGTACCTGTTCGAGGCCAAGAACCCAGGCGATCGTCTATGGGTCAGCCTCAATGGGGTTGCTGGGAGGTCCATCCTCTCCATCTTCCAGCAATCCTACAAAGACTGGAAGGGGAAGTTCGTGCGCGTCTGCTGCAACGATCAAGACCCCGCTCTCCTCGACGAATTTCCCTTGTATTGGGTGACCAAGGGAAAGAAGGAGACTAGCGTCAGGAGGGTTAGAGGGCCAGAAAAGATGGGGGAGCTCGACAAAGACCTATGCAACTTTTGGAAAGGAGTTGCCTCCTCCAACGTAACTTTGGCCACCTCCTCCATCATTGCCTACGAGTTCCACGAAGGTCAACTGAACGTTCATATAGGTTTGTCTTTCCCTCATCCCCGAGTTCCCTTTCCTTGAATTCGCATCACCCTGTCTTTTATATTGATGTTGTCATTCTGGTTCGCGCGTAGTCTTAATTGGCTAGTCCATGCATTGACTCACACTGCTTATTCTCTTGTGCGTTATCAACTGCTTGAATTGGACTGGTTTGTGATTGTTGGCTTCTCTGTGTAGATATGATGTTGGGGAAAGATAGGATGGCTGAGCTGCGCTCTATAGCCAAACTCCACAATCTGTCGACGGGCTCCCAAACCGTTCCAAACTCCGTTGCAGAAATTGCCGCCGCCCAAGGCAATCCTTCGCCAGTTGGCCCATCCACTGCCGCTGCTCTTCCTGCCCCCGAGCGGAAGAAACTACTACCCAAAAAGGCTAAGAGGAAAGCCCCCAGGGTGGTGTCAGACGAAGAGGCAGACGAAAGCACCGAGGATTGGCTAGTCTGCAAGAGGAAGAGGAGAGCTGTAATCGAACCACCACCAGCTGAAGGCGCCACCCCAGATTACGTCAACAACCTTGCGAGGGTGGTGGTGAGAATCAACCTTCACCTCCTCCCCCAACTCCAGGCCTTCCAGCTCCTCTCCAGGAAGCCTTGAAGTCCTTCACTGTGCGCATGAACGCTATGGTCGACGAGTGTCTTCCTCAAATCGTCGGTGAAGGTTTGAAAGACACCTTGGACATGTTCGAACTCGACAACCGCGTCCATCAGGAAGTGGCGAGCACCGCGAGAGCCGAAGCGGACAAAGTCAAGTGCGACATGATGATGCAAGGACTAGATTTCTCGCGGGTGGAAAACGCTCTCAACGACGAGCTCCGAAGTTTGCACAAAGACAAAACTGAACTGCGCCGGAAACTGCACGACAAACTTCAGGACGCTGCAAGCTCGTTCCCATGAGGGAAAAGATTGCAGAGCTGGAGGAGGCCCGAAAAACCGACGGGGAAAAGATGGCCAAACTGGAGAAGAGGTCGACCGAGAGGGAAACCCTTTTGGGGAAAGTTGAAAAAGATCGGGACAAGGCCTTCAAAGAACTGAGCGAAACCACTACCGAGCTTGCCCAAGTTCGCGAGGAGAATAGCGGGTTCAAGAAGAAGGTCGACGAGCTTGAGCTTGAGATTTCCCAGGTTCGTGAAGAGAACAGTGGGTTCAAGACAAAGATCGATGAGCTTCAGCTTGAAGCCGCCCAAGTTCTTACCTCCGGCTTTGGGGCTGCTTTGGAGCAGTTTGCTTGCAAATTCCTCGATCTTGACCTCTCCGAGTTTTCGGTGTACAACGAAGTGGTGGATGGCAAGATCATGCCTCCAACTTAATTTCTGCTCCCATCTGCCACTTCAACTTTACCACCTTTGAAACTCTTGTATTTAACTTCGATTTATATGTAATAACTTTCATTCTGCTCAAACTGTTTGATATACATGTGTATATATATGGCTTCTGATTTTATCTGTTGTACGATCACCTGGTATAACTGGCTGGTTTTTACTCAACCCAATGTATTTCGCACAAATTGGTACTTAATTCTCTGGAAATCACCTTAACTTAAACAAATTGTTAGTCTATAGCAATAACGTTTAACACGAAATCACTTACTGGGTAGTAGGGGCGTAGGTCGATCTTAGTATCTGAAATCTCGCTCGCCTGATCTGCCAAGGGGCAAGCGTTTTTCTACGTTATCGCCCAAAACTTTGTTGATCTGGTTCTCGCCATGTAATCCTCTTTCTATTTCGATCTCAAAGCTATAGGCTTTCGGCGACGCCATTTCCTTTTAACTGAAAACGTCCCCTGCGAAGCCACCTCATGACTTCATCTTTGCTCGTCTGGAAGGAGAGCTGCCTTTCGGATCTCCCTCTACCTTCCCCGAGTTTTTAACCTGAGATAGCTTAAATCATTGCTCCCTCATCTGGGGGTAGATCCGCCTTTCGGATCCTTCTCTACCTCCCTGAGTTTTAGAACAATGATTTAGGTGGTGAGGTGTCCTTTGCGAACCTTCCCCAACCATCCTTTAACTTCTTTTTTAACTAGTCTTACTAGGTCAATATTGATGTTTCACTCAAGGGAAAAGGCGTTTTCATCAATCTTCCTTTCCCATACTTAAGATCATTAACACCCCTGACTTTTCAGCTTTATCTTGCCTGAACTCACTTGAAGGTGAGAAGGGCTTTTCCTGATGCCTCAACTTGCCCAGGGGTTACATCTCCTCCTCCCCTGGATGCACTGAGGACTTTCAAACTTGCCTCAATTTGCTTACGCAAAGAGGTCTTGTGATCTGC
>Ga0123342_1006113_pt1 | contig 16919 bp, 7 predicted proteins | sample Turbeawhitnodule_FD_89960 | JGI IMG/M metagenome (GOLD analysis project Ga0123342, IMG submission 89960) | Root nodule microbial communities of legume samples collected from Mexico - Turtle bean Mexico white nodule | ecosystem: Host-associated > Plants > Roots > Nodule | place: Mexico: Nepantla... | reverse complement strand
TCTTAGTATTTGGTGATACCGTCACTGACTTGAGCGTCGGAGTGCGATCGGCCGCAGCGGCGCCGTGTCGTTTCTTTGCAGGTTCTTGAGATAGATCCAGAGGAGGAACGGAAGTGAGAAGCGACGCGCACGTCGATCCTTTGACGAGGCATTCTCCAGCGCTCCGGTCAACAGGCAGGATCATCGACCGAACCATGTTAAATTATTGTTTATTTTCTACGATGATTAGTTCCGCATATGTTTTTTTATTAGAAATTATTAAGTAAAAACTCAATAAAATAACAAAATTAGAAAGGTTGCATGTTGAATACAGTGGCAACCTCTGATTTGAAGATACTAATGAATGAGAATTTTTGGTAGGAAGAATATTCCAGAAAATGCATGGAGTCCAGAAGCTTATGTGGTGATAATGAAGAATAGGTCTTATATAATATAAGCTTCCTTAATAATGAGAGTGACACATTAGAAGAAGGAAACCAAAGGACTTGGTCAACTTTTTGCACTGGACTGAGAATTGAAAAAAGTGAATGGAGCAAAGCGAAGGAACACGCTGAGGAATATCATTTGGAAACTGCAAGCCTGTCGTCGTTGTTAGAAAAACTTGTTACTTTACTATTAGAGTCCCTATATGTTGATATCCTGGCAGAGACACGCGACCGAGTGATATAACGTTCTGGTAAAATAAAACTGTATTCGGTGATGTGACAACTTTTCAACGGTGAGTGTTTTATATCAATTGGTAGTTTCAATCGATATAATATTTGTAAGCTTTTTGCACCATCGATTTGTAGTGACAATCGAAGTAATATTTGTAGTTTTAACTTATACGTTTACATCGATTGGTAAGAATGAAAATACAAAATTTTACATTAAATAGAAATAAAGCATTTCATAATATTTTAATTTAAAAATTAATTTTATAGTATTTAATTAAGTTTAAAGTATATTTTTTAAATATTAAGTGAGATAGAATAAAAAAATCCTAACACTGTAAGATGGGACGGTCGTACATTGAGTTGGAAGTTAACTAAACAGGATTACAAGAAATTTAAATTATCTATTAAAATTTTACTGTGTTTTTTAAAATAAATTAATTTTAATATTTTAAAGTGTATGAAAACCTTTTTAATATATTAAAATCAAACACAATAAAATGATAATATCAAAGTGTAGTGGTATTGAAAAGAGTGAAAGAGACAAAAAGAGGGAACGGTATCTTACCATCACATTAAATTCTCAAAAAGAAGGATCATTCGATTAGTGTTAAAGATTTACCCTATAGTCATTGGTATTTGTTTTCCTATAATTATATATTTATTATACGAAAGACATGAAATAAAGTTGACTACATTTTATTAGAACAGTGAGTGTAAGCAGAAGTTGAAGTATAGAAGAATTGAATTAGATTAGTAGTTTAAATGGGTGGATTACCTAACTAATTTGGATTAAATATTTTAAACCTAGTGTTGACTTTCTTTCAGCTTCCATGTTATATACTCATGTTACATAGTTAGTTGACCAAAAACATGGATGAATTTGCTTAACTTTTGACTATAAAGTGTTGAATAAAAAAAGCAAAGCCAACACTTATATTCATTAAGCACACACTTTTATTTTTTAGCAACACTAGAAACATTAATATCTGTAGAGTTAGCATGTGGTCATGACTAGATTATGGAAACCAGAAAATAACTTAATTTTCATGTATTTCCATTCTAATTTTTCATACTATTAATTTATAAAATATCATCTTTTAAAATAGTTATTATATAAGGTAACGAACTTGTCATGTATGACAATCAAAGAGTTATGCATGACAATATAAATCAAAGCTCTGAAATTCTGATTAATGTTTAAAAACATATTAAAAAGTAAATTTTAAATTTAACTTAATTTTATGAGAGTTATGATGAATAAAAAATTAACTAAAATAGATTAAAAGTTTACAAGTTATAAACTTCTACAATGAGTTAATTACTTATTCTATTAAACACTTTTTTTATTACTCAAACTAACTCATAAATTAAGAAGTAACTTATTAAACTTAAGAGATAACTTTAATATTATATTTAACTTTTTGCATCATTAGAATAGGAATAATTAATAATATTTTTAACCATTAATAATTATGCATATAAATATGGTTTAAGAGTGGAAAATACAATATTATTATAAATATAACTTATGAATCATTATAACTTTTTTATTATTATGGATGTTTAAGTTGCATTTTTTTTATTACAATGGTCTTTAAAAAAAATAAATTACATTAAAAAAACGTGATCTAAAATAATTAAGTTACTTTAGTTCACCTTTTATTAAATTGTAAATATTTTAAATCATGTTTAATTAATTCATTCATAAAAATAAAAAATTATACTTTCAATTCTAAATATATAATATATTTTTTTTTCATTCTCCAACATTTCCAAATCAAAATCATAAAATATATTCAAATCAAATAATAATAATAACATTAAAATTTTTATTATTATTATTATTAATCATAATATTATTATTAAAAAATTAGTATTATTATTATCAATAATACTAATCCTAATAATAATTTATTATTATTATAATAATATAACAAAAAAGTTTATTTAGTGGAGTAGTTATAGGTTTTATACTTGACATATGGATATCCAAATGTTAAATAATCGTTTTTTTAAAGTTTAAGTTATTTGGACAATTATAGGATGTGTTTAAAAAGTATTGGCAATGTTGTTTGTTTATGAGAATACTGTTCTTTAACTTTTGATATTTCAATTCACACATGTAGAGATTGTATAATGAATTATGGTGAATACCTCATCCTTCACCACTAAATAAATTACTACCATTTATGTGGATCATCTTCAACTAAAGTATGTGGAATAGTCACCACCTTTTCCCAACTCTTTAAAAATCCATCAAATTATTGCCCATTATGGAAATTCAACCTTTTAAGTTATACCCAATTCAAAACATCTGCATTACAAAATTTATGCAATCCTTCTTTCTCATCATCTTTCATCAATGTCGTCCAATTTAAAATTAGTTTGGTGTTTAACTTGGTTTAAGCGGTGTAAGTTAGTGTTTCTGATGTTGATTTAATAGTTATCCATTATTAGTGGGATTAACATGTTTCTTTTAACCATATAGAGAATAAAATTAACTATAGTAAGAAGTTATATATATATAAAAAGAAACTATAAAAAAAAAAGTAGAGTTCTTACATGAAACAAATATAAAAGTATACGTTTTGGTTTGCATGGAAGGGCATTATAATTTGATTCTCTTAAGAAGAGGTGTTAATTATTTTGATTAATGATGAATAATGCATGTTATGGTTCAAACTCAAATCCAAAAGCCATTCATAATGAACAGTTTCCCAACCTGTCTTGGCCTAACACCTCACTTTAAGTGTTATAATTATTAGTCACACTCTCTATGGATTGTTCCTCTTTTTAGAGGATCTTCTCTAATTGTAAAAAAATATTATCTCATGTTTTCTTGTTGGAGTTAACTTCCGACACATAGTAGTTTCCCAATGAATAACGTGTTTTTTTTTATATCTAATTTAATTATAATATTTAATAATCCATCTTTGTTATAAAATTTGATTGACTATACATATATATATATTTTTATATATGTGTGTATGTATAAGACACTTTAGTTAAAAAATAATCTAGTTTTACTCGAATCAGCATGTAGATTTCTCCTAAATTTATGTCTAAAATATTTATCCAAAATATTTTCAATTCTCCTAAATTAGGTTACTTGTACTTTTTTTCTCCTGAATTTGGCTAATCTTGTTTAGTCTAGCAAGTAATGGATAAAAAAATTGCTTAAATATAGCTTGATTTCAATTAGCACTGTGTAATGCAATCTTGATAAGCATGTGCTTTTTTTATGAAATTGGGATAATTTTTGTCTATTTTTATTAAAATAGGATTATTTTTAAGAAATTTATAAATTAAAAAAAATAATGTTAATTTATTAAAATAAAATAATGTGTAAAAGTAAAATTATCTCAAAATGATACCATTTTAAAATAACTAATTTAAATTGAAATCGTATCACAAATTTTAAATAATATATTAAAAATCATATTATTTAATATATTTTTTATAATATAAAATTGTGTCACATTAATATGATTTTATAACTTAAAAAAAAAACTTTATTTTTTTGAAAGAGAAAAAATTGCCTGCATTTTTATGGAAATTCCGCATATGAGTGGAAGTGTATGTAATTTGATATTCAAATAATATTATTTGTTGGAATTGGTAGAGAGTTTGGGGTGGTGGTTGTATGTGTTTACCAAATACATGACTATTAAATCAGAACTGTTTACCAACATTTGACTAATCAAACAAATATTTAGAGAATGTTTTAGCAATCACCTTACATGTCAAATTGTCCATATGTTACCATTCTCTGTGTTGCTACCAAATTTAGATAATTCACATTAACATCATTTTTACTTTAAACAGAATCAAGGTTTACAATGATCTTAAAGTTGCCGTAGAGATACGTATTTTTTTTTCTTTATTCCTAATAGTTACTAAACCCTACGCTAACTATACGATGTGGTAGACGTTAAAGTTTTCCTTGGTAAGTTCATGAGGTATTATATATAGTAAAAAATTAAATAAATGACAATTATTCCAAATTTAACTTTTTACTCTACTTTCATTTTATATAAAGATTATTTTTATTTTCCTTTAATTACATTTAAAATTATAATGAATGTTTATAGTAAAATTGATATATTTTATTATCAAATACTTGATATCTGATCAAATTATAATATGTATAATTTTACTAGATTGTTTTAGAAAGTTGGATTATATTTAAATTTCAGCATCTTGATATTTATTTAATGTTCTTCATCAGTAACTCCAACAAATTTTATTTTTATTCTACTGATTACTGGCAACGTGACTTATTATTTTGAATTTTATATGGGCACTACATCTACTATTTTTATAATTGGTTTAATTTATTATAAGCCTAACTTGAAGGGTTTGACAAAATAGCTTGAATTTGTTCTTTCATAGGAATTTAGTTTCTGTATTATTTTATGAAAAGAAAAACAGTTGTGTGAAACAACCTTAGAAAAGAACATATTATTTTGAGTTTACTTTGGATGTCAAGAATATTTGAATTCAAATCTTCTTTGGTACTCATAAATGATTTAAAGTATTTTTAATTGAAAGTGGTGAAAATGGGATTGGGAAGTGTGAAAGTGGAAAAGATGAAGCAGGCTTTATTGCGAAACTTGGTTGGAACCAAGTTGGCCATGTCGTGGGGTTAAAGAAAAGTGTATGGTCCCATATTTGTTTATTTTGCTTCTTGGCTGCTTTTAATTGGAACTATTTAAGGCTACTTTCTATTTATGCAACTCTCTGCTTCTTCAGCTGCAAGATTCAAACCACTCACACTCGTGGGGGCCATCAAAGATGAATGAAACCTTCTCTCTTATTCGATACTTACTTATCAATATATATTTAATAACAAAGGATATTAATTAAAATAAAAAATATTAAAAACATTTCATTTCACTCTCCTATGTAAGATGTTACAACATAATTAATCACCCAATGAAATTAAGTAAAAGGGTTTTATGGCTATGATATTTTCTGGTGCTGGCAGCCAAATATGTAGAGCTGGTTCTTCTATCTAATGAGTTGTCAAAATTTTATAAATAATACTCCAGCCTGTGTACACTTTGTGTCTTAACTCTTGTTTTTTTACCAAACCAAACAATTTTGAGCACTTCAAGCAATCTGAGCTTATATAACTTTCCTTTCAGTGTTGTCATTGAAAATAATTCATTTAAAAAATTATAGTTATGCTATGAAATTATTACATTTTCCATTGGGATTAGAAATAATGGTATCCTTGAAATTCCAGTTCAAATCATGACACACATAAGGTGACAGTTGAAAAAGAATATAGAACAAAACGACGACACGATGTAAAGCATGAATGTTCCTCGGTCCAGTTGCTCCCTGTCTCGGCCAAACACACACAATATTGATTTATCGAACATTAGATTATCGAATCAGTGCTAGAATTCAGATCACCAAAACTGTTCGGACATTTTTTGTTATTATTCTTTGTAGCATAATTCGGAACAAACTTTTTTTGTTATTATTCTTTGTAGCATATATTTTTGTTATTTTGTTATTTTTTTTGCTTATAAACAAATGTATCAAGAGGGTTTATTGGGCCCGTTTACTTGGTTTGGGCAAATTCTCCTTCACTCCCATGGATCTGAAATTATCATTTTACCTTTAATAAATAAATAAATAAATTATACATCTCTTCATGAGTTAGAAGATTTTAGTAGTACATATTATAAAAATAAAAGATGTGTTGAGAATCGTTGTTCACCTTTATAGATGGTTGGATACTAGCTGGAGCATATTAACACAGTCATTGTCAAGGTTTATCAATGAATCTAAGCTTTTTCGTTGAATCTTTATAAAAATATCTCTGAATGAGTTGAGTTGTAATGTGATGTGGTACAGAATATAATATAAAATTATACTAGTATTCTAAATTTGTATTTCATAGTGTAATTCATAAAATAAATCTTATATCCCAATTTATATAATTAAGAACATAAATTTTATATTGTATTCTAGATTGTGTCCAATTGGAGTACAAATTTTTGTATTTTGGAATGTACAAAATTATAAATATTAACTTCTGGATTTTATAATCAGAAATATCTCCATGTTCCACAATCTAAATTAAAAAAAAAAAATCCAATGTAAAAAATGTAATTTTGGTATTTTTTGAAGTACTGGTACAGGAGGAAAACATGGGTGTGGAAGAAGAATTTGCCCTTGATTTGTTGGGTTAGTGAATCCTGGGCTTTTCCTTTTAGAGGTGGGTTGGTGAGTGGACAATTACTTTTAGCACTCCTATGATTTTTTTTTCTGATTTTTTGGAGTATTGGAAATGTATTCTGGATTGTATAAAGTAGAAGATTACCTATAATATATTTTTGAATTATGTAATCTAGAATATATTTTTGAATTATGTAATTCAAAATATATTTTCAAATTTTATATAGTATGGAACTAGAATCCAATTGTGTTTTATAAATCTAGAATTCAATTGTATAATCAGAAATACACTTTTAGATTAAAAACATCTTTCAAATTTTACAATTCATGATACATTTCTGAATTATGAAATTTATAATATATTTTTGAGTTGTAAAATTATAACTTAGAATGTTTACAACCAATAAATAGTTTGAATTTTTTTTCTATATCTAAAGGGATACCAGAAAAAAGTATGGGAGTACTAAAATAATACGCAGTGTATTGAAAAATTTGGGTTCTTGAGTGCAAATTTCTACGCCGAAAGAACGTGAAACTCTTCTTTCTATTTCGTTGCCTTAATGTTGAATAATAATAATAAAAATATTAAAATATCTAAACAAAAAGTTGCTCACATTTTTAGTTCAAAAATATTTACTTAAAATGGTTTCTAATTTTATATAATTTTATAAGTTTAAGTTGCATGTCCATGTAATGGATGATTCTCCATTAATTACTTTTATACAGTTTGATATAGAATTGTAACACATTTTTTTTAAATTTTACAATATAAATATTTATTACATTTCGTTGTTAAGGTTAGCCCAAATTTCTTTTATAGTTTACAAAACCAGTTTAATTATAATTGGTACACTATAGGATAATATTTCTAACAATTATTTTTGAAGTTTAAAACCCATGATTGGAAAAATATATGTTTTCTAAGATTGAGGTCACTACGTGAATTGATTAGTAATAGAAGAAATATTTCATTGAGATAAATTTTATATTTTGTTAAACTTAAATAAATGCATACATATTTCTTTTATAAGCAAAAAAAAAAAAAACTATTAAAAGACACAAGATGTCTCATATCCATTCCCAATTAGATCACATTTTAAGTATGCACAAAAAATGTAGGTATTCAACTTGCACAAGGAAGTAAATTAAAGCTACACCATTTTTAATATACAGTTTTTCACAGTTGTATGTACAACATTCATTTGATATTGGATTGGAAAACTTGGTTCTAGTGATCACATGTAATACTAATAAATTGATTTAGTTTTTAGGGAAAAATATATTAAATTGAGTTGAATTTTAATTCTCTTAATTCTAGTGAAATTTACTTTGATAAAAAAATGACTTATTTAGAACTATACAAATCAGCACATGCTACGCCAAAGATTAATTTTACAAGTCAGCACATGCAAAGGAAAAGAGGAAAAAAGGCAATAGTATATAAGTATCTAAATTTTTCTAATACCCCTACGGAAAGAAAAGATTGAAGGGTTGATTTCAATTTTCAGACATCCTTGTATAGTATCTGAAAGTTTGGTATACGTTCAGGAGGGAGAGGAGAATTCACAATTAGCTTTCCCTTCATTGCTCCTCTGAATATTGCCTGCAAGAATGTATAAACAGTTTCGTGAATAAGGATGATCAATACCTGAAAAACAAACACTTCCAGAACCAACATGGAAAATTGTAAATTGTTGAGAATTTTACATATCATTCTATTGAAACAGAAACAAAAGACTCTATTAGAACACAGAAATTCACTGACCCGTTGGATTCTCTTATAACATTTTGGTCTCAAAAGTTGTTTTCTGAAACCATCTCATACTACCGAGGAACCGATTTCTCATTCAAAATCTATTTTAGTTTTGAAAAGTGCTTCAAAAACCAAAATCGCAGGGAGATGTTTTCTCATCCTCTTTCTTTTGTTCGCTTCAAGTGCTAATGAGACAAGTTTCTGAAAAAGTACGTTCAGAGGAGTTTCTCCACAAACGATTTTTAGGATAGAAAGATAGGAAAAAAAATGAATTTTCCATAAATTAAAATTAGCTTAAGTACAAATTAAAAATAATAATTTGGAGAAGTTACATAAAATATAATTTCTACAAATTAGCTTATGCATAAACCATTTTTAACTTATGAAAAAGTCAATTTCATTTTTTCTTCCTATTTTTCTTTCTTAAAAGTCCTTATTAAGAAACTCATGCAAACAGGTTCTAAAACATCTTAAAATTTGTGTTTAGAATCTAACTCAGCTCCACAAAATTAACTTGTAAGGTAACAAACACTTACAAGTTATCTCTGGGAGTAAATGGTGCTTGAGGCTACAATGAAGGCCACCTAAAGAAGCCACAATTAGGCTGGGTTAAGGATCACTTCCAACAAAACGAGATTATACTTGGGTTGATCACTTTCGAGACAAACTTTAGAGAACAGAAAGTGTTTTTTAAACAATAAAGTAAACACACAAGGCCTAATTGTCAGCCAAGGAAAGATGTACTCAATTTATCATGGACAGCTCCAGGAACTAACAGCTGGGAAAAACTAAAAATTTAACTGACACGACAAAACAAAACTCCAATTTTCTATCTGTTGAGAGAACCACTTTTCTTCGCCTTAATAGTCTAGTGGGTTTATTTTGTTTATTAAACCTTCAGTGTTTTTTTTTTCTTTATCAGCTTTTTATTCATTTTCATAAGAATCAAGCACAAGTATGACTCTGGTCCGTCTCAGGTAAGGGAAGGACTACTCTATATATTGAAGGATTTGGAAAGAAAAAGAACAGCAAAGTGATTTATAACGACTTTTATAACAAAACTATCCTCCCGGGGTTCTCCAAACTACAAGTACAAACACCAAAAGAGGGTAAATTCATCTAAAAGCTAACCTAACAACAAAAATGAACTTCAGATATATAAAATTATCAATCTCCTATTCAATTAAGACAAGGGAGAAAGGACAAGGGTAGAGAAAGAAAATGATCAAATACTTGAAAATTGAATACAGTTTACAATTGGCTAAGCATTAAAAAAAATACAGTTCACAAAAAGGGAAAACATGCTGACAAATAACAGTGCTCATACAAACAAGCCAGTAAGTCAATTTTAAGTATTCGGGATTTTGCCCTCCATCCAGAAGGGTCTGCTTTATACACGTCCTATCAACAAATTAAGATTAGCAATCAATCATATTTTTTCTCATTAAAAAGTTAGAATGGCCTCTTGATGATACTTTGATAAAGTTTAGATAAGAAGATTTTCAAAATAAAAAATGTGGCAGATGTTGCAAAACAAAGTAGGAAAAATTTAGAAAGTTGAAAATATTTGTTACTAAAAGCATATTTAAATTCATAATCTTGGCTGGTACTTTAAAAATTGAAAGTTAAAAATATTTATAATTGTGCAAACAGATCAGAGTTCAACGTGAATAAATGAGGCTAAGCCAACAAACAAGAGTACAAACCTCTACAACATCAATGAAGTCTTGTTTTGAGAAAAAAGCACCAATCCATTTAGTATGATCAGCAGTCCTACATGCAGTAACAAACGTATCAAAAGACTTGCTCAAAAACTAATTGATACGAAGTCACAATACAAGATAAAAACAACCGAATTATGAAGGGTGGCTGAATCTCCTTCTTGTAAAACTAAAATTAGAAGATCACGATACTTTACCACTAGAACACTTTTCCAACCTTTACAGAAAAAAAAAATTGCAAAATAAAAAAGCAGTATATTTACACCAACTAATCCATGTCTTGCAAAACTTCACTGTCTACCTTCAGATTCAATACCAAGAACTTTCAAAACAACAACAATAATAATATAATGAAAATCTCGTCACTTTTTGAAATTGTGAAAATTTTGTTTCAAGAAATACTTTTCATTGGGAATGTTATTCATAAGCAAAACATCTATCACTTGTTAAATGAACCAACCATGGATAAAACTGAAGGGGTGTGAACATTGAAGCTATAAAGCAAAAGAGAACAGACCATACCCATAATCCATTTTCATGTGATGGGCATTGAAAAAAAACACCGTAGATGGTATCAAAGTGATGTCAAAATACTTGACATAGACATGAATGTCCTCCGAGTCAACATCAACCAACGCCACAGTTGCAAACTTAGACACATCCCTTGCGGCCTTAGAAAGCTGTATCAATGAGAAACTACGATTTGGAAAAGAGTGAAATTTAAAAAAAAAAAAATGATTTTGAAAAAGAAACACCAAAATTAAAATGTACTGAAAAGATACAGGTAGATAAACATACAATGTGATCTTGCTGGAGACAGGTAAGGTCAGAGGCCCGACCAAATCGGAGGACCACAACCTTATCGAAGGTGTCTCTGATGATGGTATCCACCTCTATCTTCTTCGAGAAGTTTGGTAAGAGCTCACTCATTTTCCTTCAATAAATTTACTTAGAATTCGATCAAATTCAAATACACTATACATTCGGCAAGTTTATGGGACCAAGGTTATCAAGATCGCGAGCACGTAGAATCGTTTTTTAGTACGCTCGTGTCAAGTGGAGCAAACTCGCTCAAACTCGTGTAAAATCACGACTTTAGAGTCGATTGAGCGAGCTGGGTTGGACAATAGAAAAAAGAGAGCAAAAAATGACACTGAATTTGTTTGTTTCTAGGTCACGATTTATGTAGAACGCACCTGGGTAACAATTCCGCAGTTCACTGGTTCTCTCTTGCCAGTTTCTGTCAGTTTTGACTGTTGATGTTGCGTTTCTCAAACCGTTTTGCGATCCTGTGGTTTTGCATCTGATTCTACACTCTCGGACAGAGAAACAAAAACAAATTAAAGGGTTTCCGTCAGCAAATCAATGAAATCAAAATTCAAATACAATCAATGCAGAGAATAAAAAGATAAATTGAAGAAACAGATCCTAAATTTGATTAGAAAAGAAATGCACGTAGATGAGAGTGAGAGAGATAGAGACGAACCGAGAGAGAGCACGCAAAGGAATGAGGTTTTTTTTACCAATGATGAGCTTTTTTTTTTCATTTTACCAAAATAGGTCTGTTTTAAAGAGAATGCCATATCAGCTAGAAGTCGTGACAACTACTTACTACGAATTTCGTCACGTTATATATATATATATATATATATATATATATATATATATATATATTAAAAAAAAATTTATAAATTGAGTAGTAAGTTATGTAGTGCTTAAAATTTATTTGATACACAATTTTTTAAGGGTGTTAGTTTTAAGCAACATAAAATTGGATAATCGTGTATTGATATGTTTGACGGTAATATAATATATTAATTTGGTTATTTGATTAATAAAAAATATGAAGAAAATTGTTATTGCATTTGGAAATCAATAGCGATATGTAATGCTTAAAATTTATTTGATACATAATTTTCTAAGGGTGTTAGTTTTAAGCAACATAAAATTGGATAACCGTGTATTGATCATGTTTGACGGTAATATAATATATTAATTTGGTTATTTGATTAATAAAAAATATGAAGAAAATTGTTCTTGCATTTGGAAATAAATAGAGAAATGAGAATTGTTATTTATTTGGAAAATAAATAGAGAATTGTTGTTGTGGATTTGCAAAATAAATATCTTAAGAAGTAATGGTTTTACAGAACACGTAATGATTGTTGAAGATGGGAAGCTTTGATGAAACAAATCCACATGAAGCCTGAAGCTGTGTTGCTTTCTGGGTTTGGGTTTAGATTAGATTGTTTAGAATCTGTGTTAAGATCAGTTCTAATTCATATACAAAGCTTGATCAATCAATTTTAAAAGAAAGAAAGTGTTTTTCCATGCAAAGGAAAAACAACCGGTTGAATTGTCGAGACAATCGGTTGTTTGTCACTTAGCTGACAATGAGGTTTTGAAACTGGTTTTTGAATTGGTTTTATAACTACCTGACCCATTCAATCGGTTAAATCGTGGTTTCAACCGGTTAAATGAGTGTTGTGCTAACAGTTTTTTGAAAACCTATTTCAACTGTTTTAAATGAGATCAAAACTGATTTGACTCTGTTATGTTGCCTTAAACGGCTAGATTTCAAATGCTATAAATATAGCCTTCTTTCAAATGTTTCAAAGAAAAAAGAGAGTTTAACACTCATATTTGAGATTAAAAAGAGAGATTACAATCTGTTTGTGAAAGAAGTTTTCCAAGATTAGCAAGATTGCTTTTAAGCTTTGATGTGGTGTCAAGAACTGATCAAAGGGTTTCTGGTTTTTGTAATCCAGGTGTTTTCTACCCTTACTTACTTTCTTGTAATTGAATTCTGATATTGTAAACGTGTATGTAAAATCCTATAAAGTCGGTGTGATTTTGGCTCGAGGTGTGTACTGGTGCAAAGAGGGTGAGTAGGCTTTGTGGGATTCAAAGTCACCTCTTTGTGGTGTGTTGTTGTAATCTGTGATTGATTACATAGTGGAATACTCAGAGGTTGTTCTGAGGACTGGATGTAGCTCAGGGTTGAGTGAACCAGTATAATCTGATTGTGTGAATCTCTTTATCTCTCTCTCTCTATTATAATCTGTTTGATATTTGATTTACTGTCATAATCAACCGGTTATTTCATATTTCAACCGATTGATATTTATGCTTTACAAACTGCGTATACTTGCTTTTGTATCTGTAATATAAACAACCGGTTATATCGAAGTTTTAATCGATTGTTTTCCTGATAATAGTTTTATTAGCTTATTTCTTTTGGCCTCTCTGATTCTTCTTTCTATAATTCATCAAATAAATTCATTCCTAGTTATCATTTGTGAAAACCTTTCATAAAACAATTCGCCCCCCTCTTGTTTAAGCCATCATTTCTAACAATGATGAGAAGAGATTAATTAGAACTAGACAAAATTAGTAAGATTCATTACAAGATATAAAATAAAAATAAAAAGTTGAATTATTGGAAGTAAATTATTTATGGGAAGATGTGTCACAATGTGGTCTTCGTATTTGTCATCGAGGTGTTCGTGGAATGAGATTTTTTGACCAAAGAGGGGCTCTTTTTTCTTTCTTTTTTTACCAAAATGGGGCTGTTTTGAAAAAAATTACAAATTTGGGGAGTCGTGCCAGTTGGCACGACGTTGCCACCTCAATCTTAAGTTGTGTCAACTTGACATGACTTCTATGCCACATCAATTAGAAGTCTTGTCAATTTGACACGACTTCCGCCACGTCATATATATATATATATATATATATATATATTTAAATTTTCTTGTTTACATATTTTGTAGCAAGTTATGTAATGTTTAAAATTTATTTGATACATAATTTTCTAAGGGTGTTAGTTTTAAACAACATAAAATTGGATAACCGTGTATTGATCATGTTTGATAGTAATATAATATATTAATTTTGTTATTTGATTAATAAAAAATATGAAGAAAATTGTTATTGCATTTGGAAATAAATAGAGAAATGAGAATTTTTATTTATTTGGAAAATAAATAGAGAATTGTTGTTGTGGATTTGCAAAATAAATATCTTAAGAAGTAATGGTTTTACAGAAAACGTAATGATGAGAAGAGATTAATTAGAACTAGACAAAATTAGTAAGATTCATTACAAGATATAAAATAAAAATAAAAAGTTGAACTATTAAAGTAAATTATTTATGGGAAGATGTGTCACAATGTGGTATTCGTATTTGTCGTCGAGGTCTTTGTGGAGGGTGATGATCCGATGGAGGAGGAGGTGGAAGAGGATCATCAGCGATATGTTCGTCATAGTTGTTATCGGGTTCATTATGAGATCCATGTGAGGGCATTGAGGATCGATAGTGCATGGATGATGTTTGATTATATGTAGAAGGAGGGGTGATTACCGAAGTTCCAAATATATTTGGTGGAGTGGAAAAAGTACCCGAAGGAGAAGATAAAAAGTTATACGTGTAAGGAATTTGATGGTGTGGAGAATGAAGTGAGAGGTGGCGAAGATGATCCATGTGTGTGGATGTGGATGGTTGTGGAAGACCCGAATAACTGGATTGGGCAACATTAAAACCATGACCATAACAAGGAAACCTCGAAGGGTGATTAGTCGGATGCGAAGGCAGTTGTGGTTGCGGTTCCGGTTCCATGGGCTCCTGTGACATGTCACACTGTTCGAAAACAATTGTTAATTTCATTATAAACATGTTGATATTGTTAAAAGTAAAAGGCATGAATATGAATTAACTTACATCATTGTCAGACGATGATTCTTGAGCCGATATGTAACAGATAGTATAGTTAATGTACCACTGCATGTATGTTGTGGAATCATGCAAATGACCATTACCATTAAATTGAATGCCTTCTATTAGACGATTATGTCTATCAGTTCATATTACTATCCACCGCTGGTGGCATTCCAGCCAGTATCTGTCTGTTCTGCCCCTCATATCTTCTTTGTGCAACTCATCTAAGTTTTGTGGCTCTGATGGAATGCTTTGTCGAAAACCAAATTGTCGCATAACCCAGTTAACTTGGTGAAATTCAACGGTGGCAAAACAAATAAGGGGAACAACTGCGGTATTAACTGGAGAAACCTCATCAGTGATCAATACAGCGACGTCTGGCCTGCTGTATGGAGTCCACAAGAACTTCAAAATACTTGGCATTATTAGTATTTGAAAAATATATACTTAAACATTGGATTGACAATATAAATTGATGTTTTTACGAGCCTTTTTTGGTTGTATATTATCAATTGTCTTCCTTATCAAACTAACTGTCCTCGTAGGTGGGTGGTACTTTTGTGACGGTGCACGAGACCACCTTGTATAAACAACAAATTTGTTAACATTGGACATCGAAGTTCATTTGCATACGTGAGACATTAAGTATCAAAATATACATTTTTGCTAGCAGGAAACCATGTCCAGCGGCAATGTCCTTAGGAGTTAATGATTCAATTATTGGGGAAAGGGTTTTAATCCGTTCCCAGGCCCAATCCTGCAATAGTAGCATGCAACCTCCTATGTTGTCTTGGTCATAATTAATTCCATGATCTAATGCACGATAAAGACACGCTTAGACAGCTGAACCCCAACTATAAGTGGCTACATGAGTCAAGTTAGCTAATAATAACATATACATTAGATGTACTCTACTTGCTGATGTGTCTGACATCAACAAACTCCCAATTAATGAAAGAATATGTGCTCTAGCATTGAGCGATGCCATCGTCTGTAGCATCAGTCGACAATTGTTGAAAGTTATTTTTCAACCATGATAACTTTATGGTGTTCCCTTTAATTACATTTGGAGGAGGGGTGGACCCTAACAAGTATTGACATGCTTGAACCATGTCCCCACTTGTGAATCCAATGACAGGTTGACCATCGATGGGAATACCTAATTGTAGAGCCACATCTTGTAATGTGGTTGTGGACTCTCCAAGTGGAAAATGAAAAGTATGGGTCTGTTCTCCACCTCTCAGCTAGTGCAGTAATAAAGTGATGGTTAATGTCGATGGAGGGGATGGTTAGTAGATGTCCAAATCCAGCTACATTTATCATATGGATGACTCATGAATCTACAAATTGGAGGTGGGTAATAACCCAAATGGCATGTTGTCTTTGTCATAGTAATTGTTCGTTGCCCTCCCAAATGAACTTAGTAACATGCTTATTTTAAAGGCGCAATAGAGACATTTCATAAGGGAGATGGCGTCCGGATGCCATATGATGGAGATGTGCCTTCATAGTTTCGGATTTTGTTGGTGAATGGCGGAAGCATCATGGATTGAAGATGAAGCAAGGTCCTCCTAAGAGTGATGGTGACCTTGAAGGTGAATGAAAGGTAGGGATTGAGAGTGGTGAGGCCAACTCTACTTGGAAAGGGGAATTTTGTAAAGATTAAAAGCCTAACCGATGGGGTTTTGGGCAAGAAGTGAAATTGGCACAATTTGGCAGCAATTCACTAAGTATATTAATCCTCCCAATACATGAGTCAAGCCCTCTTATTTATAGTGTTTAGAGGGCTGGAAATTCAAAAGAAAGTGGAGGGAAATTCAAATGAATTCCCTCCCAAAAGTGGAGCCTAAATGAGCACATGGGGAGGGGTGTGTCTAGTT
>Ga0123342_1006112_pt1 | contig 16920 bp, 7 predicted proteins | sample Turbeawhitnodule_FD_89960 | JGI IMG/M metagenome (GOLD analysis project Ga0123342, IMG submission 89960) | Root nodule microbial communities of legume samples collected from Mexico - Turtle bean Mexico white nodule | ecosystem: Host-associated > Plants > Roots > Nodule | place: Mexico: Nepantla... | reverse complement strand
CTCATCTTTATTTTATGTCTTCTTTTAATTTTGAGAAGACTAGAAGGAAGAACTTCAAATGTGAGGGTGGATGTCCTCTTCCTCCATTAATAAAAGCCTCCTTTATTTGATTCTCATCAACACTCCTCAAAACACTTCTAGGAGCCAAGGGTTCTTTGTAACTCCTCCTTGACTTCCATTCTCCATTGCTTCCGCCAATCACTTCATCAACCAAGAACCAAGCTAATCCATGGAGGTTTCCAACTATCAATTACGCTAGCATAGCTATGGTTGAATCCGCATGACCATCTCCCATCTCCTCTGCTTGATTCTTTCCTCTTGTAGCTACCATCTTGATTCGATTAATTCTACTCATGTTCCACAGTGGGCGCCAAAATTTTCTTACAGGACTGAAGCAAGACTGAATTCAATTTGTATCCTTAATCTCTTGCTCTTCAATTTATCTTCTCAACTTCTCGGTACATGATCACGATTGCACGGCTTTACAGACGAAGTAGGTGTACCTACAAATATTCTTTGAAGCTTAAGTTAGTTTAGCATTCAATTGTCTTAAATTATCTCCACCTACTAAATTAAATGACTACTATTTATACTAATAAATAATGGGCCTATTTTTAGTGTAGGTCGAGTGTCTTTACCACTTAATATCAATTGTAGATATCAATGATTAATTAATATTTTTGTCATTAAACTTTAATGTTTGACTTCAACTTTGTTTTATTGACTTTAGTCATTAATTCCAAACATTGCTTACGAGTGTGTCGAGGCATAGCAATATGGACCTATAGGCCTACCAGTTCACTAATCATACACTCCCTACTAAATCAACCTTTTCCTCAAGGCGGGAATAGTGGAAACTTAATCCCATGGCTCGTTTTCACGATACTTTCCTGACATAGGAAGGCCCACTAGCTACGGCATGCAAATTCAGGTGTAGAGGACTAGGGGGTAGTAGGAATTAGGGTGGATTTTGTACAAGAGCCTTCGAACCTTCCTTCTGTGTTGGCACCATTACCAAGCGATCATCCATAGATTTAGTGAAGTTTAATGCTAAAGGCTCACCCAATAGTGTGAAATTCCAAGATTCTAATGCCATTGATGTTCCAACCACTTTCATTATCAAATTTGGGTCCAACAATGAGTTCTGATCATATTATGGAAATCTAAACTTGGGAAAAAACTTGTGTTTGGTTGCTTCTCCACCTTCAACTTTCTCATTCGTTAACTTAGAATTGAGTTATCAAGAAACTGATCTTCATGACTCATAATCTTCACTTCTTTATTGATGCATAACTTCTTCATCCATCATAATATTTGTTTCTCTTACAAATCTCACTTCATTTTTGGTTTCCTCTCCATTACAAAGGTTGTGATTCTTGATTATTAAAACTTCTTTACTTCTAATTTTTATTTCAAAAACTGCAATTAATTACCATCACACTTACAACTGCTACTCTTTGAATCAATTTCCCCTTCTATGGCTCCATCAATTTCCACCTTTCTTGTCCACCAACTAGCCTCCGCTTTAATACATTTTGAACCACTTCCCTCTGCTATTTTTGTCCTGCTCAATCAAATATCTTGTGCAGCATCTGTTTTGGGCAGCATTTGTCCACTTCATTCAATGTCTTGTGCAGCATCTGTTTCAGCTTTAAAATGTTGGTCCTCTCTTTCAAGGACATTGTGGAAGTCTCCATTTCTTTGCTACAAGGTTCCATCTTAGTTTGCCCTTCTTGCTTCATGGAAGTCAGTCGTTCAAAGATGTGGCTACCATAGATATCTTTGAAAAATGATTCCCTATCTGAATCTAGGTTATCTTGGCACCAGTTATGGAACCAAAGCATTGTCACGTTTTCCATGTTCACGAATGCATATTATAACTCAAATTAATGATGTTTTTGCACCTCAGAATTTTCAGCCCTAGTAATCCAACCAATTGGATCTAGCCCCAGAACTGCTGGCAACCTCCCCATGGCCCAAATTTATGCTTCCTCCATCTCTAACACTAACTGTCCCTGGAAGATCCGGCAAATCTGACCAATTGGTTAGGAACCGAGAACTGAAAAGAGAAAGGAAAGAAATATTTTTAGAATGAAAAAAGAACAAGAAATTGAAAAGTACTCTCTCCTTGAAGGGTTTCCCCTTCACAAAGAGCTAAAGCACAATCCAACAAATTAACATCACCTTTTCCCTTATTTTCTACCCCTATTTATATCTCACTAACACCTCAAGTAACTAACTCATTAATATTATAATTATCTGAACTAATTTCTCCCTCCTTATATCCTAACACAAGTTCTAAGTTCTGAATTCTGACTTAGAAGAAAGAAACATATAGCTTCTTATTAATTAATGGTTAAACCGTGAAACTAACCACAACCAGCGTACCCCAATTTGTTCCCTAAACCCCTACTTACTATAAGTCCATACATATACAGGCAAACAAAAAGATATCAATCATAAGGAAAAATAAGATACCTGAAAAAATGCATCTCAAATAGTTTCCTACTTAAATGGTTAAATGAAAATAGGTGAGTTGTTATATATCTCAAACAAGTCTAGTAAATTAGGAGTGCTTATTATTTAGCTTGTTCATATGCTACACATTGTGCAGAAACATAAAAATAAGGCTAACTATTTTGTCCTATTCATTTATATAAATCTCTATTTATAAAACATGATACTATTATAAAATTCCTAGTAAATGTCTATACAAAGAAGTACCACTGTTGTAGGCAAGAAAAGAAATTGCATTCAATTTAGGTTTGAAGTCTAATCTTTAGTAATATTGATGAACTTGGGGTTTCAAATTTGCACCTCAAATAAGGAAATATGTTCTTGGTCCAATATAAAATACCAGGGAACAACTTAAACATCACAATAAAATAATTCATAAGAAAACAAATGCTAATGTACTCTTTCTTTGATATCATATTACCATGATACTTTCACTGTGTATAGTAGAAGTATAAACCCTGATATTGATATCTGTTTTTCACATGACTTATTTCATCAGAGGTGATTCTTAACATATAAATATCAGGCAAAAGAGAAATGCAAAATTGAAGTCATAAATTGAATTGAAACATACATAAATATCAGAGAAAAGATAATGCAAATAAATGAAATCAAACAATAAAAAACAATCGAATCATAAATCAACATGAAAAACGAAACTCAAATCCAATCAACAAACTCTAAATCATGGAGATGAGATATATGATAAAAATATTATAAAAAATTTATTTTTTTAAAAATTCCTAATTCAAACAATATAATTCACCATATAGAACAAATATATTAAAAAATAATTATTCTCAAAATTTCTCATCCAAATACACCAATCCTGTAAAGGTTTTGTTACTAAGTTGCACCTACACCTAACCAATGACACCCAAAACTGAGAAGATCATCTTCTCAAATTGTAATAATCTGTCACACATATCCTTCAAAGTACGGGAAATCAAACACATTTTGTATTCTTTGAAGGAACTGTAACATTGGCTTTGGGCGTGTAGCAGAAGAAAGAGAATCCAAAAGTGCAGTACATATATCTTTTAGTATCAAAGGTGTTTTTTCCTGAACCCACTTCAAGTGCTCAATGGCAATTGGAATCTCTTGTGCATCTGACAAACTTTTCAACAAAATTATATGGGATTCTGCACATCCTATATCATGATTAAGACTGCAAAGTAATTTGGATGCAGCCATAAGATGTCCTGCTTGAAAAACATACAGCATATGTTAAATTGAATGAAGCAGCAAGCTGACAAGCACGCATTAGCAGTGCATTAAGTTACAAATATTTGATTGAGTGAATAATACCTTTCTTGCATAGTGATAATGTAAACGAGCTCAATATGTCTCTTGCATGGACTATGTCCTGTTTGACAGACCTGTTATAGAGCTCAAAAGCTGCTTCTAGCTTGTCTTCTTGGCAGAGTCCTTCAAGAAGAAAAGTATAACTTGTAACATCAGGTTCCACCCCTTTGTCTAACATGTGGTAGAAGAGCGTTTGAGCCTCTTCAGCTTGTCCCACTTCAGAGAATTTTTGTATAAGAATGTTGTATGTTTTCAAGTTCCCGCAACAGCCATTCGAAAACATCTCATCCCAGAGCTTCCTTGCAGGGAGCAGTAGGTCCTCCTTACAACATGCTTCCATAATGTAATTATAAGATGAGACATTGGGCTGGAACCCTTTCTTCTTCATCTCCTGCAGAACAGTGTAGCCTTCTCTCACTTTCCCAGCTTTGCACAAAAATGACATCATTACATTGAAACCCTCCACATCTTTAAAGTAGTTTTGAGAATTCAAAACATGGAACACCTCCAATAATTCATCAACTTTGCCATGCCTACACAGATTGCTACTCAATTCGCTGACGGCCAAAATAGTTGGGAACCTCTTTTTCTCAACCATGAAATTGAAAAACACAGTCGCTGCACTAGGATCAACACTTGATACAGATCCTATCAATGCATTGAGAACATCATCATCAACAGGAAAATTACCACCAACTATGACCTCCCCAACGTCTTTTGCTTCATAGATACGCCTCTCCCTAACCAAGCCAAGTATCAAGTCCCTATAATCACTTCTTCTAGGAGCCACCCCTAACTTCCTCTTCTTCTTCAAAACCTTCACCTCATCAGCCACATTTCCCATTATCCGGAACACTGCTGCAACAACCCAGTAAGCCATGAAATCGGGTTTCCAACCCCTACTCCTGAGTTCATCCAACATCCACAAAGCCTCTGATACCTTAGAAGCCCGACACAACCCATGAACAATCAATAGCGCCACAACAGAACCATTAATCCCAGAACCATGTTCCTTAACCTCGTCCAACAAGCTCACAACCCTCTCCAAATCACCCTCTCCACAAACCCGCCAAATAAACACCCCAAATCCCAGCGTGCTGAAACCAATACCCCTCTCAGTCATTTCATCAAACAGCTTGCAGGCATCTTCCAAGCACCCATCAGAGGCAAGGGCCGCCAAGAGTGAGTTACAAGTGGGCCCTCCAATTTCGGCACAAAGGGGAGCAACACTGCCCAAGAGCGAAAAGGCTTCACGAGCACGGTTGTGGGAAACATGGGATGCTATGATGGAGCTGAAAAGAGAAGGGTGGATGGAAAAGTTGAGGGCTTTGGCTTGTTTGAGAAGTGAATGAATGGCAGTGAAGTGGTTGGTGTGTGAGAGGGATTTGAGGAGTGAGTGGTAGGTGAAGGGTGTGTGGACAAAGCCAGGCTGCTGAGAGGCCCAATTGAAGAAGCCAAGAGCAAGAGAATAGTGAGTGAGGAGGAAAGGGTCAATCACATTGGCCACCAATGATGGGGTCAGGCATTGGCGCCAACCCAACCTGTGGAGTGTCTCCTCCACTTGAGAACCCCACAAACATTGCCTTCCCCTCTTTTTTGAGGCTGAGATCACAGCCTTGCTTAGCCCTATTGCCAAATCAAATGTTGCTGCTCCACCTCTCATCATCAACTTTACTAACAGGCCCTCCAATAAACAAATTTTATGAATACTACTCCTACATGTGGAATGTAGCATGGAGAAAACATGAACATGTGGAACCTTAATTACTAAGTGAAACCTAGATTATTTAAAACCAGAGTTCAGGAATCCACACGAGTAGTATTGAAAGATGGGTGGGAGGGCTTATAGTCTCATATTTAAATTTTTTTGTAAATGTTTTCATAAATAAAAGTCTCCAACACGGTTCCATCTTCTCAACCCTTTCTAATTTTTCTAATCCATCAATATATATGGATTCACTATTTGATATTTTATGTAAAAGATAGAAATTTATACATATGCATTGGAGATGTGCGCTCGTATGACCTGTATGTATTCTTAGACCTAGATAATCTAGTAGTGACAATCTATTCCTACTATGATTAATCCCTAAAACAAATAAGTTACCTCTAAGCGGGGGTTAATTAGTGTTTAGAAATGTTTTAAATATGTTTACAAGACTATGGTTAATAGATAGTTTAGGGATGATCATTTACTAATTGAATAAACAACTTGTGAATAATATGTATAATAAATAAAGTAATGAGACACTTGATTTTATTTTGATTTTATATTGTTCTACCTCATTAACTAATTGATTAAATACATTTTAATTTTAAAGAAAAATATTTGACATTCACTGTGAGATCTAGGTCAAACTTTTCCATCATACGAATAAGATAGACTACACTCTTGAAATCATTTTTTCAATCATTTAAATTCTTAGTCTCCAACATGTCTCTAGAAAGGCGATTAAATAAAGCTTCAAATGTTTTAAATATTTTCGCAATACGATGGTCAATATACACTTCAGAGTTGATTATCTACTCATTGAAAACGATTTCTAAAGTGATTCTGATAAACAACTTTGGAGGATAGTCAAAGCTTGTACATATGTAATAAACGAAGCAATGAGATACTTCAATTTTATACAGGTTCACCCTAATATTCGGTTACGTCCAATTCTCCTTTTCAAATCATAAAGGTTTCACTAATCAAATTTGATTACAACTTTTCTGTCATTTATGATATACAACGAGTACACAATCACTTTTAACTATCCATTAATATCTCCTTGAGATTAAGCACAAATAGACGCATCATTCCTTATACAACCCAATTAGTCAAGCAGATGACCTAGGACACAAGAGACACTTCACAAATTGATCATTCATCTTAGCATACAAGACACAACCCTATCAAACTTCAGAAGGACCTCAGCAAAAGAAGAACTGGACATAGGCCAAAACATCATATGTTCTTTCTTCTGGTTTTTTAAAAGGCAAGTTTATGTAAATAAATTGGGCTCACTTTGGGGGTCCAAATAGAAGAATAAGCTAGAATAGGGTGTGCTTAGTAATTTGAGTAGGGTGTTTTTAGTAATTTGAGTCGGGTGTGCTTGATAATTTGAGTAGGGTGTGCTTAGTAATTTGAGTAGGGTGTGCTTAGTAATTTGGGTTTGTGTCAAGCCCACCTTTCATGACATGTGTGCACCTAGGTTTAGAGTTTCTTTGACCTACCTTCTAGAAGGTTTCTCACAAATGACACCCATATCCTCTATCTTACTCTCCAAGTCACTCTCTCATATATAAAGGGTGTCTTGCCTCATGTATTAACACATTGAATTTTGAAAAGAAAAGAAACTCTACTTGAATGATTAGTGAGCTTTGTCTCCTAAATTGTTTTGGGTCTTATCTTAAGAGTAGTAGCACCTCAAGTGGCGGCTCCTCACCACTCATCTTGGAACCATCCACCATTCCAAGTGGCGTGATTACTTGCTCCTTCTCCATAAGCTTTCTTCATCCCTTCATCTTTTTCCTTTCTTATTTGCGCCACTTCCCATTCCCTTTTTATGTTCTTGTGTTACTCTTTACCATTCGGTTTTTATCTTGTTTCCTTCTATCTTATATGTTCTTTATTTTCACACATCATCATCTTCATCACCATATAATTGTGTTTTCTCTTTGCCCTCTAGATGTGAACCTTCACACTTACTTAACCACTTGGTTAAGTTCGTGTCCAGTGAGAATCTTCTTTGGGTTTCTCACCATATTTTTGCTTAAAAATAAAAAATCATAAACAAAGTACAACCTATAAAATGTGAAATCTTAAAATCAACTCACATCAATTGTTGTCTAACTACACAAAGTCGCTCATGGTTGTAGAACAAAAGTTGTTCAGAATATTATAAGGAAAACTCTCTATGAAAGGGTATATAAATTATCACTTCTTACTCTAAAGTATAACTTCACATTAGTGAAGGATTTTCAAATAAAATTCACTTTAAACGTCTATCAAACAAACTAAAACTATTGCACTTAGAAACTTGAATAATATCATGCATGTAGCGTTTATGTTAAGTAATAATAGATTATTTTGTTCTTCATTATGTATGGAATTTCTGAAAGTAATAACTTGTGAAAGTAATTTGTATTTATCAACAAATCTCAAAAGACTTTTTTATAGAAAACATATATAAGAATACTTAATCGATTATGCTAAGTAATAATTGATTATTTTGTTTTTTTTTCCTAAAAACACAGATAGAATAATATAATTGATTATGCTTCCACCAAATCGACTATTAACAAGTGCCAACATTTCTTTTCATTTTATCTAATTTAAGCATTTTATTTACACAATTCCAAATATTTTTTTGCAAAATATAACTCTTAACTATTCTGAACTATGAAGGCCATAATGTCTTTTATAAGAATGTTGAGATAAAATCACCTAAATAATATCTTCTTAGTCTAAGTATCCTTACATTTACATTTTGGAGTTAACAAATATGAATAAATTTTTTAAAACTAATGGCTCCATTAAGAACATATCAGGTATTAAAATTTGGAGGATAATTAACTAGAAAAAGGTACAATGATAAGCTCATACAAGTATCAGTTGTTGTAAAAGATTGTTTTCAATCTATATGCTAAGCCACAAATGTTGGAGATCTTGAAGATTCTACTCAACTTTTATGAAGAAGCGTTTGATGAAGAAAATAAGCTTGAAGATGTATGAGTATGGATGTTGTCATATGAAGTGTGTTTTATAGTCTTAGTTAGTATAGAGTTGATTAAGTGTCTTTTGCATTTTGACTCAACTTCATATACCAAAGTCATGGTAATGATCTCAAGCACAAGGGCTTTTTAAAAAGATGTTTTAAAATATGTTAAAAATTTTCCAAACAGGTTTCACTTGACTAAATTTTTAATTTGTTGTTTGGTAAAACAACGGATTTAATCTTACAGCACAAAAACTATTTTGATTTTTTTTTAAATCTATTTGTATCCAAAATTCAGTTTTGTTCCCACATTATATTTTCAACTACTCAAAAGGTGGTTATGTTTCCATCAAGTGTATTTTCAAAATACAATCTGTTTTTTAAGCTTTTAATTAATTGTTTTTTTTAACAACTTTTGAAACTGTTTTGGGAAATCTGTTATGATTTGAATCCTATAAAAAGGATAGTTGTATCACATTTCAAATCATCCCTTGCAATACAAATTGCTTACTGTTTTCAAAGAGTTTTAGAGAGGTTCACAAGTGGGTTTAGATTTTGGAAAGTTTTTCTGAAATTTTTTTGAAGTTCTTGTGCTGTCATTTTCACATTGGTGGGTGATTAGGACCTTCTTCAAGGTGTTGCAGCTGTGGAGATCCGATTTTGAGTCTCTAAGTCTGCATACAAGGTGTTCTCTTTCCTTAAATTTTTTTCTTTGTAAAGGTGTACTCATTTGCTAAAATAGTGTTTTTCAGCTTGTATCTTTGGTTCTTGAAGGGTTTAAGAATTGATTTTTTGTAGTCTTTTGTAAAAGATTGTTGTGAATTAGTGGAATCCATCTTAGTGTGACATGGGACTGGATGTAGCTCTGTTTTGAGTGAACCACTATAAAATCTTGTGTGTTTTTCTACCCTTATACTAATTGTCTTTAAAATCTGGAAAAACTGTAAAATTGGTTTAAAAATGAATTTGTTGTTTCAAGATTAAATCTGTTGTTTTCCTGCAACTCTTAACTTTGTTGTTTTTTGGTAACTAAATGCTAACTGGTTTTTAAAAATTGCAGAGTGCTTTGTTATTTGAATCTTTAATGTTGTGAATCAAGTGACTATTAAGGCATCAAAGATTAAAGAACAACTTCTATTAATTTTGCTTTAAATCTGAATTTAAACAACTTGATCCTAATTGATTTATGTTTTCAAGTTTTGCTTATCAAATCTTTAATAATTCTTTGTGTTTGAGAACTTTGCTAGATCTTTTAAGTTTGAATCCTTCATGGTTTAAATCATATTGTAAACAAGTAATCTTGAACTAAAACAATAAACATATTGTATTAATTCTGAATTTAAATATTTCTTTAAGAAAGTAGGATAATTTGTAAGAGTAAACTAATTTGAGTTTAAATTCAAAGTCCAAAATTTAATCAACTATTTCTTATACTAGCCTGTTATATCTTTTAAAAAGATCTCAGGTTGATTAAATTGAATTTGTTGTTTTTAGAAACAATCATTTCTTTTACTATCAGCATTGCCTAAATAAGTCTCTTGTGAAAATTGGACTAAGTACAATTCACCCCCCTCTTGAACTTAGACTCCCATAAACTCAACAACAAATGCAATACCAGATGAGTCTACACTAGTCAAAATATACAATTCTACTGAACAATTTCCTACATATGACACAGGTAGACAAACCAATTTTCAAGTTTGATTATAACAAAAACAAACATGCTCTATGACAACAATCGAATTCGTACAACATTGATTATTATGCATAAACGGTTTACATAAATTTTATACGTGTTAAATAATAATATTGTCTACTAAACGAATTAGAGAGTTAACGTTATTTGTTATACCTTAGTTGTGTGAAGTAGTTCTCTCATACAAGAAGCATTTGCAAATTATATCTTCACTAGTGAGGATTTCCGTGTAACCGCTTTCATCAAACCTTTGTTATAAGGCTAAGCGTGATATTGTGTACTTAAGAAAGAAAAAGTCGCTTAGTATTAAAGAATACTTGTGTTTTTTTCCTTCACCAGGCTGGGTTAAAATTAACACTGATGGGGCTGCTAGGGGATATCCAGGTCTTGCCACTTGTGGAGGTATTTTCTGAGGGCATGTGGGGGATTTTATTGGAGCCTTTTCTGTGTTTCTTAACATTAAGACTGCTCTGGTTGTTGGATTTTATGGAGTTATATATGCTTTAGAGGAAGCTCAAAAGATGGGACTTACTAATCTCTAACTGGAATGTGATTCTGCCTTGGTTTATGCTGCATTTATTGATAGGATAATTGTTCCTTGGATTCTTCGTAATCGATGAAATATTTATCTTAATTACTGTGGAAAAATCAAGTTTACAGTTTCTCATATTTTTCGTGAAGGGAATGTGTGTGCGGATAAGTTGGCTAATTTAGGATTTATTCATAGAGAATCATTTCATTGGTATAATAGGCTTCCATCTAGTATGTTCTTAGAATTCTTTATGAATAGGTATAGTCTACCTATGTATCATTTTTGTTAACATATGAGTTTTGGTCTAGTCCCCCCATATTTTTGTATTTTCTTTCTTTTTTCTTTTAATAATACTTTTTTCATGTGATGGCAAACGATTGTTTTTACTTGAGGTGTCAGCCTAGCTGAGATGTCAAGTTGCATGAGATGTCAAGTTGCATAGCTGAGATGTCAAGTTGCATAGAGATGCCTAACATGAAATCTTTTATAAAAGAATATTTGTGTTTTATCTTAGGGGGGATCAATGGATAACTATGAGTGGTTTTTGCATACTTTTATGAGCAAAAAAGTGGAAGTGAATAATACTTGTAATCAAGATTGGTTAGTGTAACCCTTTATAATTTATAAAGGATAACATAATATAACCCAAGCTAGGCTGAACCAGTACAAAAAATAATAGTGTTGCATTATTGTGTATATTGCTTATGTACCAAATCTTGGTTATCTTAATAAGGGTCTCATAAAAATATATATTCAAAATTTTCAAAATATACCACATAACGACTTCTTGTGAAAAAATTTCTAAGGCATTTTATAACTCCATTCAATTCCCCCTTCCAAAGCTAACCTATTACTTCACACAAGTCTCTTGATGAATAGAATGGAGAAGCCTATAAAAGTATGCATCAACTTCATGTAGTGACTATTAATTTTACGTGAAAATTTGTTCTTTCATGTACAAGGTTGCATGCACAATCCTTTTCCTATACAACAACTTATATTAGACTATCAATCAAGAGTTTAGTTTTTATAGGTAGTTTATCTTTATAAATCCTCCAATTAGTGAAGTTGATATTGTTAGGGCACAATTGCAGCAACCTTGTGATTTTGACTAAGTGTTTAAACCAATAAAGCATGAATAATGATGTAGTTGAGCAAATCATGCAAGTGCTTTTAAAGGTTTTTCTTAAAAAAATTAAAGTGCTTGTGTTGTTTTCACATTGGCTTGAGATTAGAAGTTTCATCAAAGTGTTGCAACTGTGGAGATCCGGTTTGAGTCTCTAAAGTCTGCATAACAAGGTGTAGTCTTTCCTAAACTTTTCTTTATAAAGGTGTATTATTTTGCTTCTTGATTGAGTTTCTTGAAGTAGGAATTTGCTGAAATGGTGTTGTTTTTTAAGGGTTTAAGATCTGGTTTATTTGTAAAACATTGTTGTGTTTTAGTGGAATCCATCTTAGTGTGAGATAGGACTGGATGTAGCTCAATATTGAGTGAACCAGACTAAAATTTTGTGTGTTTTTTGTTTACATAATCACTACACTCAAAATCTGGAAATTTGTAAAACTGATTTAAAAATGAATCCGTTGTTTTAGAAATAAATCAATTGTTCTGCTATTGTACTGAATTTTTTCATGAAGGTTCTTTGATGCTTAAATAGATTTCTTGAAACCAAAAATTGTCTTGATACTTGATCCTTTCGTATTAAAGATCAAGTAACTGGCAAGTAACTAAATATTAAATAATTAATTCAGTTCTTTTGCTTGGACTTAGAAAACTTGATTTGATTTGGCTCCTGATATAAGGTTGCTTAACCAACTAAAATCAGATCTTTAATAAAACTATAGTCAAACAAAATCAACCAACCAAAATTATGAATAAAAGTACTACATAGAATTGATGACATTTTAGGAGAAACATGACTTTGACAAAACATATATGGATTCAAAAATCAAAATGACTCAAACATATTAATTTGTACCAATTAAAACAGCAAGAAAGACTCAATTAAAGCAAAAACATAATCAACTAATGCAAAATCATAATTAAAATGCCAATCAACTCAAAAAAAAATGAACACAACCATAACTTTAGATACCACATTATGTGAGTTGATTTGGAGATTCATTAATTTGTGACACTTTAAGAACACAATAAGGAGGCTTAAGGAAACATCAATGGAGTTCAATTCCTTCCAAATGATGAACCAAACTCATAAACATGAGTGTCATCTCCTTACACAACAAAATAACGAATAGGAAACTAGAATAGAATGCGGAAATTGAAAGGAAAGCAAGAACAACACATTAAACCGAGTAGAAACACAATATAAAGCAAATGAACCGATTAAAATTACTAAACATCTTCGGAAATGGAAAATGGAAATGGAATAAGAAAGACTTATATGAATGAAGCCATGGAAGGGAAGAACACGAACTTGGATGGTGATTGATCCAAGATAAGTGCAAGATGCCGCCACTTGGAGCTCCCAAAACTCACAAGATAAGACTAGTAGAAGGAGAACAAGTCTCACACTCACACACAAATGTGTATAGTAACAATACTTCAATTTTCAAATCTGAATTTACATAAGCATAGGACCTCTATTTATAGGGCTGAAATTTAGGTGGGAAAAATCAAATGAAACTCATTTGAATTTGCCACCAAAAAACAAGTCACATGGAAGGTGTGACTTCACATGGGAGGTGTGACTTGGTTTCTTTCTTTGGCACCTCCTAAAACTACACCTACTCCTTTTTCTTATGTCACATGGAAGGTGTGACTTATCTTTGTACATTAACACCCCTTATATCTATATCTACACCTTCCTTTTATATTCTACATAAAACCTACTATACTTTTGTTTATTCTTTACTATTTTGACCTTTTATGTGAGCCTACTTATTTACAAAATTTTGCTAATTATTTTAAGAAAACTAATAGGAAGAACTTCAAGTGCTTTGCCCCTTGTCCATTCCTCATTGTGATGAAGTATTTCTTTGCTTGTTGAGATGACCCTTCAAGTACAACATCCTTGGTCATCTTCATGTATTTTTGGTTTACATCAATAAGTATTTATGGTTTCTAAAAATTGATAACAGATCTTTTTGAAAATACTGTTTACAATTCTTATAGTGTAGCTTTCTTAAAACTACATGTGAAACCATTAAAAATCATCTTTTAAATTCTGGGATTTTAAAATTGATTCTAAGTAAAACTACAGTGAAAATTATAATCATTTGTTCGAAATTCTAGTCTATTGTCTTATGTAATTGCACACTGATTGAGAAATACAATATGTTTTTCCTTAAATAAATTTGTTATTTTATTCACAGGATTTCTTAAAGTTTACATTTGCAAAAATTATCCTAAGTACAATTCAACCCTACCCCCCTTTTGAACTTAGACTCCCATTAATACAACAGTTGGTATTTAGAGTTAGGGCTTGTATCTTAATCAAGTTTTGTTTTCAAAATGGCTAAGTTTAAGTTGCCTTTTAATGAGGGTGCATCTATTAATAGACCTTCTATGTTTGTTGGTGTGAACTATGCTTTTTGGAATATAAGAATGAAAATATTTATGGAATCTATTGATTTGGGTATTTGGGATGCTATTGTAAATGGACCATTTGTACCTATTCATGTTGTTAAAGAAGAAACCGAAAAAAGGCTTGGTCTGAATGTAGTGACAATGCAGTGAAAAGAAAAAAGCACAGTATGATTCTTTAGGAAAAAATATTATCACTTCTGCCTTGAATATGGATGAGTTTTTCAGGGTATCACAATGCAACTCTGGTACATAAATGTGGGAGATATTAGAAGTGACTCATGAAGGCATGGATGATGTAAAAAGGGCAAGAAAGCATGCTCTCATTCAGGAATATAAGCTCTTTAGAATGCAATTAGAAGAGAGCATTGTTGATGTATAGAAAAGATTTACACATATTGTAAATCATCTAATAGGTCTTTGACAAAGAAGAGTTAAATATCAAGATTCTAAAGTGTCTTGATAGGAGCTGGGAGCTCAAGGTGACTGCAATTTCTGAATCCAGAGATCTATCAAAACTCTCCACTACCGCACATTTCGGGAAACTCAGAGAACATGAGTTAGAGTTCAATAGATTGAAGGAGCAAGAATCATTGGAAAGGAAGACCAAAAGCATTGCTCTAAAGACTAGTGTGCAGAAAGAACTGAGTGAAGAAGAAGAGAATTCAGGCTAAGATGAAACTCTAAATCTTCTTACCAAAAAGTTCTATAGATTCCTGAAGAAGAAGAATTAGGAAACAACACAACCAAAAGAGATGTATTCTAAATTGAATTAATCAAATTCTTCCAATTATACTTGTTTTGGTTGTGGTAAGCCAGTTCATATAAAGATTGATTGTCCAAACAATCAAACCAAAGATTGGCAAGTGAGAAAGAAGGTTAAGAGGAGTACAGGCAAGAGGGCCTTTTTTTGGAAGATAATGACATATCTTCATCAAGTGACTCATCAACCGAAAGTGAAGAAGCAAACCTATGCTTTATGGTTAATAATGAAGAATCAAGCTATGATTCGGTTAGTAAATGCTCGACTAATTCTGAAAACTATGATCTGTTAGAATTATAGGGCTAAAACAAGAGGGGGGTGAATTGTTTTTGAAAGATTTTCGCAAGTATAAGGTAGAGTGAAAGGCTATGAAGAATTAATCAATGGAAAATATGTCCAGCCAAATATAAAATTGTTTTTAAGCTTGATGCAGAAAATCAACTGGTTGTTTTTACGAAACAGTCGATTGTTTTTATCAACAGTTTATAAAAATATATTTAAAGCAATTTAAAGAGTGTAAGGATAGAGAGATTCACACAAAATGTTTATACTGGTTCACTCAACACCTGAGCTACATCCAGTCCTCAGAAACCACTGAGAATTCACTATGTAATCAACCCTAGATTACAAGCTACACACACCAAGAGTGATGATCTTGAACCCCTCAAGAACACACACCTCTCATTGGAAAAAACCACACCAAGAATGTTGATCTTGATCCCCTCAACAACACACAACACTTCTTGGCAACACTAGTACAGAAATACAATTATCAAGAAGGAAAGGAATAGAATACACTTGGGTAAATCACAAGATCAAAGATAAAAATATAAGACCCAACCCTATTCCACACTTGAGATGATCCAAAAGCTCTTTGAAAACTTGAAAACTGTTTTTGGTTTATCTCTTTTACTTAGTTAATGCATAGGAGCGTAAAACCACCTTTTTATCTTTCAATCAAATGGTTAAAACAGTTACAACAAAAGCCCAAAAGTTGTTGGAATCATTTAAAACAAAAAAACCACTTAACAAAATTCTATTAAGGTTTTCAGTAAAACAATCGGTTGTTTTTTCGAAATAATCGATTCATTTTTGTTTGATAGCATTAAAATCCACTAAGTGTCAAATAACCTGTTATTTCGAAATTTCAACCTGTTGAAATTTGTTTGACAGCAAAGACAAAGACAAAGTTTTTTCAAATAATTTTAAAATCCACTAAGTGTCAAACAACCTATTGATTCGAAATTTCAACCTGTTGAAATTTCACTTCCTTATAGAAAACCCACCTTTTCAAAATGTTAAAGATTCAATTGAGCTTGGATCATCTTAAGGATTGAATCAACAAGTTTCAAACAACTAGGCACACACACACAACAACAACAAGGTCTTCAAGCTTTCCACTTGGATTTGTAGACATCAAATCATCTTGTTCAACATGATCAACTGTTAATTGCTTTTAAAGAAACACATGATGAAGCAAATAGATTGGTTGTTATATGCAATAAACTAAGAAGTTATAATAATCGCCTTGAACCAAAGGTTAAATCATTAGAAAAGGAATTGCATGAAGCCAAAATAGAATTAGTTAACCTTGAATTAATGTGCTTGCATGCTTCTATTAAAACCTGTGAAAATTGTAAAGGTTTAGAAAAAAAGGTTGAATATCTTTTAAAAACTTTATCAAATTTCACCCAGGGTAGAGAAAACCTTGAAACACTTATAGGCTCTCAAAATGTTGTTGATCCTGCCTGTTGACCAGAACGCTGGAAACTGCCTCGTCAAAGGATCGACGTGTGCACCGCTTCACACCTCCGTTCCTCTTCGAGATCCACCTCAAGAACCTGCAAAGAAACAGAGCGG
>Ga0123342_1006111_pt1 | contig 16924 bp, 6 predicted proteins | sample Turbeawhitnodule_FD_89960 | JGI IMG/M metagenome (GOLD analysis project Ga0123342, IMG submission 89960) | Root nodule microbial communities of legume samples collected from Mexico - Turtle bean Mexico white nodule | ecosystem: Host-associated > Plants > Roots > Nodule | place: Mexico: Nepantla... | reverse complement strand
CGGTAATTAAAGATTTAACTTGTCTAGTGGGAAATTCGTCTAAAGCTTCAATGAAGAATGATATGTTGGATTTCAACGTGATTAAGTTTTTTGGTATTAAGACTCGTAGTGGAAAAGTTCTTCATCCTCTTCCAGTTAGATGGGAATTTCCTTCACCAGGCTGGGTTAAAATTAACATTGATGGGGCTGCTAGGGGTATCCTGGTTTTAATTTATTAAAACTTTTATATTTTATCATAAAAAAATTTAACATAAAAAAGTCAATTTAAAATAAATAAATTAAAAATATATATTAAATTGATTAAAAAACAATAAAAAATTAAGACACTTCAACAATAAAGAAATATAAATAGTTTATCCACCTTTCATACTTCAAACTTTTCATTCTTTTTCTCTTTTTCCCTCTTTCACCATCACTTTCTAGCATCTCTCTCTCATGTCTCTACCATATTATTTTGTACTACCTTTATCTATCATATATCCATTTATCATCTCTATACCATCTTTTTACCTTTTATTTAATATTGCAACTTATATCATTCACTCGGGAGTTTGACCACAAAAAGATAAAAGTGAGGTTAATTTATTTTTATATTAATCTTACTAGACTTGTTTAATCTTAGTAGAATTGTTTGTGTTTTATTAACTTTATATTTATTTTGGACTACATATAGTTTTACTTTCTTTATTTGTATACTTCTATTTAATTTACTATAGTAATACATGGAGTCTTTCTTTTTATTTATATTTATATTAATTTATTTGTTCCTTTTTTTATTATCTATTTTTTTTAATTACGTATTAGACTTCTTTCTTTATTTATATTTATGTAATTTAATTTATCTTCAATTACACATTTATTATTTTTATTTATTTACATTTATGTCATTTATTTATCTATAATTACGTATTAATCCTCTTTGTTTATATTTATGTCATTTAATTTATTTATAATTCCACGTTCAAAATTATTTTTAGTTAACCAACTATCACTTTTATTAATTTTCATTTATGTCATTTAATTTGTTTGCAGTTACACATTGAACTTTTTTTAATCTATACTTATATTATTCAATTTATTTTTAGTACGTGGATCATTTTATTCTTTTATGCACTTATTGTTTAAATAATAACTTATTTTTTATTCTTTCCAAATTTATTTATGTTTATACTTTTTTATTTGTATTATATATTGATCCATTTCTAATTATTTATTTTAAGTTCTTGTTTTAATTCTTCTTTTATTTTATTATTTTATATTATTTTAAGCACCATCCTTTTATTATTCAAATATATATATATATAAATAATATAAAAAGTAAAGTAAAAGAAAAGAAAATATATTTTATTCAATTAACTTGGATAAAAGAAAGTTACTTATATCCTATATTATCATTTTTATACATTTTTAAGGGTTCTTTTTATATTTATTTGGATGGTGTATATAAATTATTGGTTAAGAGAAATATGATGTATCTTAATAATCATCCCATTGTGTAATCCTTAAAGACACCAAAGAGTGTGAAAAATAGGTACAACATAAGAAGAGAGGATTGAATTATGTTTTCATTTTTTTTTTCAGTTTTTTAACAAATATCATCTGATCATATGCACTTAGACGATAGTTTTATACTCAATAGAAAAATTGTAGAAGACTTTCAAAAACTAAGTTAAAAAAAAAATCCTTCTTAGGTTAGTGCAGATTTAATAGCATCAATTAGAACATGATAAGGAATGTAGAAACTACTCAATGATTTTTATACTGGTTCATCTGATAGTGTAGACTACGTCCAATTCTCAATCAAAATATTGAGTTTTACTATGCAGACTAACATTGTAATTTACAATACGAGCATTATTTCGGAACATAACCACTATTCGCTAACTTGTTCACTATTCTTTAAACATTTAGCCACTTGTGGCTAAAAACCTGAGTGATGTTTTGGATCGTAACCTATCGAGTATTTTTTACCAAACAACCACCCTTGGCTAAGATAAGCTTAATCTAATATGCGATAAAAAAAAATCACAAGGTTTACTCGCTAGAGAAGGTAACATCTTTCAACATATATAATGTTTAAGTTCTCACTTCTAGTTTCTAATGAACACAATAACATTTTTGTAAAGTTTTTTAGGGCATAGATAATAAGTTTGACAACATTTCAATACTTTGCAAATAATGGCCAAAATTCTTATTCTTCTCTTCGAAGGATGTCTTTATATAAGCCTTGAAGAAAAAAGGTTACGCAAATCCTATTTTATCCTTGAGCAGCTTCATTTCATAAGAACATGCTCCTTACATTGGATCAGCTTGAATGTAGAAGATGTATTAAATATTCTTCTCTCCTTGAAGCAACATCCTGGTAGTTAGAAGAACTTATCAATCCTTGACAAAGTGTCTTTACTTGGCGTTGTGTAAAGTACAATATCGTTACATACTAGATAGTTTTTCTAATGTTGACAAAGCAAGCGTCAGGGAGTTATTGAAGCACAACAACCTTAGTTCACATTCAAAGAGATTGTTGATATGGCATATGCTTTTAATGAATCTTCTTGATAAACGAAGGAAGCAAACGTTACATGCAACATAAAATAAGCATGAAGAGACTTTTGAGAAATACAATGTTATTTTAAGACTATGTGTGTATCGCCTAATCACAAAAATGTTTATTAGATGTAAAAGAGACTACAATGTGGTATATCATCTTTCAAGCGAAACACTTGTGTCTTCATAATTTGTTGTAAAGGAAAACATTTCGTTTTATAGACAAAGTCTATTCAAAATCTAGGTTGTTGGATATTTCTCAAACAAAGAGTATGTAAGTTGAGCAAGAGTCTTAGGTTTCCTTATAATAAGTTGGGATCATGCTAATGCATGAATGTTTGTATTTGGAAAGTCATAGTTTGGTACATTGTGGGATGAAAGATAGGGATCATGGTGGGGTTTAAGGAAGTAGTTGGATTGTTCAAAATAACACCATGCACTAGGATATTCATAAGCCAAACTTAGGATTATCTGATACTTGCTCAACATTGTCAAGGTTAGGTAGTGAGTTTATATCTCTTTTGTGAGTTTCTAAATGATCGATACTCTCAAGAAAAATAATTATGATTGTACAAATGTTTTTAATAAAAAAAAATACTCAACTACCAAATCACTTCTCATGTAACTTTTGATGTTCATTATGAATCATCATAAATGGAATATAGATCCATATGTTTGATAAAGTGAGATTGAGTCTTAGAGCTGTAGGTCAAATCGTCGGCTCTCATGGTTTGTATTTTATATTAAGTTCATCAATATTAAGACTTATAAAGACATCACTCTTTTTCGTATTTTTCTTTCATATGTATTTACATTATGAGTATAAGGAAAACATGCTCAGTGAGATTTGTTCAAAAAAAATTCACAAGTTGACTCATGGACGACTTAGTTTTAATATCCTTAAGTGATATTAAATATATAGATAGTTCACTATTGTGATATAAAACTTTTATTATTTTACAAAACTCATATTTTTTTTAATATATTATGAATAATTATAAAGATGTAAAATATTCATATACATATATATTTATGAAATTATTTTATGATTAATAATGCTCTTTATAAGAAAATCTTAATGAACAAAAAAATTCACTCCCAATTCCTAATTAAATAATATCAAACATCATACACAAGTTCATTTCTCAATCATAATAACTCAAACACTTGATTCGTGGTGCTTTTTAACTCTAAATTCACGTGGTAATAATTTCACAATATAAAATAGCTTATGAGTTTATAAACTAGATCATCATATCATGCATGGTCCTCTCAATTTAGTCTCACTTAAAATATAGATAAGGTATTTTAGCTTGCCTTAGTTGTTCTTCATCAGACACATAAATAAGACATTTTCAACCATAAAGCCCTAGGGTCAAAGTACAAAATCATAAAATCCCTCCCACATAAACTTCGTCCATCCCAGTAGAAACAAAATTTGCACTGAGTTTATGAACTCAAACACAAATCTCGACACAGATATATAATTCGTTGTTATTTAAATTGCAAATTGTCACCTTACTATACCACCATCAAGACTTTTCAATTGTCCAAGCTTAAGATGAATTTAAATTTCTTAAATTTTACTTACAACATACATGTAACTCAATACTTTGTACTACATGGTCAAGCAATGCACATCCACAAAGAGTGTCTTGCTGCATATCCACAAAGAGTGTCTTGCTGCATGGTCACACATCTCGACTATCAAATGTAATACTCCATTTAATAGCTAGATTAATATATAATTAAACATCATATGTCAGACTAATACAAGAACTTAATAATAATAGTCATGTTAATCAACTCGACTCTGTAAATAGGTTGACCATATGTAAATCAAAATATACGTTTAATAACATTTATTACTTTCAACTTCCAAATATCAAGTATTGACTTATTGTCGAAAAACTTTTTACTGGTACATCACCACCATTTACTTCACCACGCGTCTCAACTGTCAAAGCCTATTCAGGACATAGACAAATATAACTATTTTAAAATATAAAAATATATATCAAAATTATCATTTTGATAAGAAAATGAAATATCAATCATAAGCACACAATTATGTAATGTTTATTTCGGGATATGAAAAATGAACACTAGAATGACTATGTTGGAATATAAGCAAATACATTTAAAATGATGATTCCAGAATATATATAAAATATAAAAATAAATTCTAGAATTATTATTGTATGATATTTTAAACATAAAATCCATCAACTTTTTCTGATACGAAAACCATAATATATTATTCCAAAAATATGTTCATATGCAAATTTAATCCTGAATTTGTAAACATAGAGAAACATGAACAAATTGGAAAAGAAAGAGTTGCACTACGAAAATAATTGGAGGCACGTAGTATGATTGCCTGAGAAGTCCTAATTGCCTTCAATTGTATTCATTATTAGCAGCCTAGATACATCATTTTGTATGAATCTGATGTGTATTTAAATATTAGTTTTTAATTAATCATCATAAATTCTAAATTGAGATCTGTACATTCTAAATTCTAAATCCTGCTACAAAAATTGATAAATTAAATTTTGAAAGGTAAAATCATCACATAATAAACAATTTCAAAGTATTCGATTTTTACACAACGTTATATTTTACATAAATAATTAAAAACTTTACTAAATTAAAAAAATATTTATAAAAATCAAATAGGGAAATTTTATTTTCTTTATTTCAAAGTAATGATTTTTATATTATTACAATAAACAGAAATTAATCATAAAAACAAAAAAATGAATAAATTATTGATATTTAGGGTCATTGACATATTACTCTGGTGCACATGACTTATTTTTATATGGTTACGTATTTTGAAAAACCATTCATATGCATAAGTTCGGGTAAGGAAACATAACTTCACGAGAAAATATGCTCCATACATACAGTTGTTTTTAAATAAGAACAAATCGTGGTCATAATGCATCCCTGTCTTCAAATTAAAATTATGAGTAACAATAAAAACAAAATTTTGGTTGAAATTGGCATAAAACTAACAAAACGTTCACACTAAAGATGATCTCCACCAAAAGTCGAAAACATACATTATCCTGAATTGTACCAATTTCCAAGAACTAAAGCCAAATAGAAACTTGGAAAACGCTAAAATTAAGCAGCACCCTTTCCCTTCTTCTTCTGCAGTTTCTTCATGTAAAACTCCAGCTCCTTCCCTTCCAGAATGTACCTACACAATTGCCAAAATATAAGAAAAGCAAACGAATTTGGAACGAACATACTCTCTCACGAATAAAAATTTATGCCTGGCCGAATCCTAAGATTCAACCGAGGTGATCACATACCCATCAGCCCTGCCACATTGTCCAGGGCGAGAAGAAATACATGCCAACAATCTGCCACCAGCAAATTGTTCTTCAATGTGGGCATCAAGTTTGCGATCTTTCTGGCGCTTCTCAAGTTTTCTCTGCACATGGTTACTTTTCTTGGTTTCTTCAGCAGCAGCATCAGCCTCCTGAAAGTTTGACATCAAAGGGTCATCAAACACAATGGATGCATACTATTCAATCCAAAACATTACACCTGTATCATAAATAAATGTTTATTCATAGAAATAGAAAAAATAGTACAATAAATAGTCAGAAAACATTATTTCTCCCTTCAAGTAAATACTAATCCAATTATGAATTGCAGATTTTTGTGCAACATTTTCAATCAAAGACAGACTATAAACCACAAATAATGATTCAATTTCAACATATCTCTGCCAAATAACATTCAATACACAACCAGCAAAAGTAGAGACATTATTCAAGAAATAAACAATAGATATATATTATAAGGGTGAAATATAAATAAAAGACTATTCACAATGTATGACCTCAGTAGAGTCCTTCTTGGATGCTGCTTTCTTTTTTCGGCCAATTTCAACACCATAGTGCTGAAGGTACCACTGCTTGAAAGGAGCAGCGTCAACCTGAACAATAGCACTCTTGACCAACGTCTGAGTTCTCACAAGCTCATTGTTTGAGGCATTGTAAACAACATCTAGAATACGAGTCTTGCGGGTTACTGCCTCACTACCCCATGAGTAATTTCCAGTGTCCAACCTCAGTGCCCTCCATTTTACATTGCCACCTCTAACACGAATCCTCCTAATTGTCTTGTTGCTTGATAACTTGGTGTTGGCTGATTGGCGCCCAAGCTCATACCTATACAAGCCCACAAAAAAGAAATATCTTAGCTTAAATACAAAATAATTGGCATAAATACAACCACATCAACATGCATGTACAAAATGTCAACAATTCACAATAAATAATCGAATGTGTTCAATAATTTCCGCTAAAATTAATATCTAAACAAAGTTGTAAACTTAAAAACCGCAAAGAAAAGTTCACAAGGCAGAGATGATAAAAATTCAGCTAGCAGTGAGATTTGGTAGCTACTATGTTATTATTGAGCAATTTTGGTCAGTTTGCTAACAGTAGAGGATAACTAAATCTCACCATAATTGTAGACCTCACCCTATGTTGATATGACATTCTTAAATAATGAACAGAAATACATTTGTCTAACAAAAAGGTATACATGCTATATAACCATTTATGTAGAAGGATTGGAAACAATGAGACATAAAACTCCAGACATGAATGATGTATGCATATCCAAGAAGCAAAATCCTGATGTCATTGCAAAAGATAAATTCAAATCATCAAACAACAATATCCAGACACGTGATAGAATGTAGAGTAAAATAGAACTTCAATCTTTCAAAACATCGATAGTCTTCTCTGATATTTCTCTATTTGTAAATAGAAGACACCAGAACTAAATGCCACTTCTAAATTTCTAAACAAAACACATTCAGTGCATTGGTTTCGCATGACTTTAACCTAAATTACTACTGCAGTAACCATTTGAATCACCCAATTTGCCTAGTTAAGTATAACTGCAGCTAGATCCGGCAGATACACTTGTATATACAAAATCGTTCGTCAATCATCACCCCCAAGTAAATAAATAATTAAATAATTGTTATTTTATGCATTAAAAAAAGAAATCAAATTCAAAACTGTTAAAAATGGGGCATTACTTTCTCTTCTTTCTCCACGCCTTCTTCTTGCCTCCAGTTGCACGCCTCTTGTGCATGGAATCCCTGGAAATACCTGTTGAAAACAATGACAGTCCATCAGAGAGAAAATTCTACAGACACAGTTATTATCAGCAATTGAACTATGAGAGATCAAAGAAACAATGATTAGGAAGAGACATACCCATCTTGATTTAGCGTTCAAAATTCTCTCTCCCCTCTTCCTCCCTAGCTTCTTCTCTGGGTACGGCCCCTCTCTGATAAAACCCTCACCATAATGCGTATTATATATGAAACCCTAGTTCTGCTTGGATACAGACCAGGACTCATCCCAATTCTTGTGGGTAATCCAATTGGGCTTCAATTTGGGCTTTCCTTTAAGTCCAACCCATGTCTAACTAAATACAATATTTTATTAAACTTAATCTTGTGTTACAAAATATTTTTCTTTTTTAATTTTGAGAGTGAAAATTTCCCACTTTTATCAATATTTTATTTTCATTAATTTTTAGGCCCATTTCACATATTTTCTCTAATTAATTAAAAATTATTTCTTTCCATAATATATGTTTGAAAAGACTGAAAACAAAAAATAATTAATAGTTGTTAAGTTATTTTAGTAAATGATACAATTATTAATTCAAGTAGTTAATAAATATAAATGTTAAAATTAGTCACTTTTATACAATATTTTTATAAATTTTAATTTTCTATTACTGAAGTATATTTTAAATTATTTTAATTTTATTTTTTAATTAATGTTAAACTCTTATAATATGTTATTTATTAAAATATTTTAAATTATATTTTTTTACATTCAATTTATATATAATATACATAATGCCTATTATTATTAATCTTATACTAAATCTTACAATATCTCTATTTAAGTTTTAAATAAGTAAAAATAACATATTTTAAATATAAATAACATATTTAAAATAATGTGAAAATAATAATACATAATTAAATAAAAAAATTATAAATAATAGAATAATTATACTGTGTACACGTGTTAATATACTAAAATATAATCCCAAAATATCAAATAAAAATATAAATATTGTAATAGTTAAGATAAATCAAATAGTATGAAAGTTTTTAAATTTATTTTTTATCATTTTCAATGTTTAATCTATGAAAATTCTATGTAAATAAGTAAAATAGTGAGGTCATTTTTTTATGAATGGAGGAAAAAATATAATAACATCATGTTGTAGATAAAAAAAAAGAGTAAAAAGGAAATGTAATTAAGAATTCGATACAACTTAAATAATGTGGATTTAGAAAATGTAATTAGGATTGTCACTTTAAAAAAATGTAGGATAGATGAAATGTTTGAACTTCCTTGATATGATTAAACATTTTTCTTTTATAAATATTATAATATTATTTTTTTATAAATATAAATTGGTTAGGTTTGATTAAGTTGAGTTGCACAAAGTTGTATGAAATCTATGTTAAAGGATGAAATATAGAAAGTTAGGTTAATCTAAAAATGTCAACCTAATAACCTAAAATCTTAACAAATTAAATTAAATGAGATCAAATTTATTATGAGAAAAGAAGATCTTGTTATAGGTGTGAAATGTGTGAGAGTGAATTTGAATTTTTTTTTATTGAGGACGAGAAAAAAACACATACGAAGTAATGCATGCACTATTTTTGTATTAGAAATGATTTTCTCTTAGTTATTTTTTTTATTAAAAATGATTTTCTCTTAGTTATTTTTGAATTAGTATCAATATGCAATATGAAATATGAAATAGTTTTTAAATACAATTCCAAAGTTTTTAAATACAACTCCAACTGTAAGAAATAAATAATCATTATCAATAAGAAAAAATAGAAAAAAATTTATTTTAAGTAATAAATATTAGTTTGTTTACTTAATTTATATTTTAATCAAATATTTTATTTATGTATTTATTTTGTTTCTCTATTTTTTATTAATTTTATTTCTTAATTTTTTTATTAATTTTATTTCTTACATCTTATTTTCTACCTACCTTGGGACTATAACTGCTAGATAATATTAAGATTAAGATCGCAGTTTTTCTATGGTAAAGCCTGTTGTTATCTTTTATTTAATCATGCACTTTAAGGGATTGGAATCATGCATATTATATTTTTACTTTCAATATCTAAATATTCAATCAATATTTTTTTTAATAACTTTGAATCCTTAAAATGATAACTACACAATTTTTTATTTTAATTTATAGTATGTAGATGTAAAATTTTATTTTTCATGGAATGGAATGTACATGACAAACTTTAATAATCATGAAATATAGAGGATATCATTGAATTAATTTCACAATTCAAGTATGTTGAATTTAAGACTCAATTAAATATAATCAAAATATAATTATTTTTTATTTCTAATTTATTTTAATTTTAATATTCATTTGTAATTATAACTTAATAACTTCATTCTCATTGTGTGTTGTTATAAATAACTCATCTACCTAAATAGATAGATCATATTTACACTCCCAAAATAATTAAAAATAAATTTAATAAGATGTAACAAAATATACATGATGTAATAAGTCATAAAATATTATAAAATTACTCATAATTATTAAATTATTCATAATTTTTCACAAAGTTATATTACTAAACAATTTTGTTCCTTAATTATGTATATAATCAAATATTCCTAATATATTTAATTTAAATTTCTAACTATTTATAAACTAATATTTTTGTATTATTTTATCTAAACTTTATCATAATAGATGTTTTATATATATATATATATGCATTTATAATATATAAATATCTTATATTATTTATTTAATTTTTTTATTCACTAAATTATAAAATAATAATAATAACAATAATACCAATATAAGAATGTAGTATATTTATTATAGTTATTTTTAACAACAACTTGGTCAAAATATATATATATATATATTATAAAATATTCTAATATTATATCAAATTTATATTTCATAAATTTTATTTAATACATAATTTTAATATCATATAATATTCCAAAATAACACTATTATATATATATATTATAAAATATTCTAATATTATATCAAATATATATCTCATAAATATCACTTAATACATAATTTTATATCATATAACATTTCATAATTACACTATTATATATATATATTATATTATATACATATATATATATATGTATTTATTATATGTACTATAAAATCTTATAATATTAATACATAATTTTATACATCATCTCATTAAAATAATACCATATAATATTTTATAATTACACTATTATATATATATTGTATATTTTATAAAATATTTTAATATTATATCAAAATTATATCTCATAAATATTACTTAATACATAATTTTATGTTACACGTCATCTTATTAAAATAATAAAATATTTTAATGTTATATCAAATTTATGTCATGAATATTACTTAAAATATAATTCTACATATCATTTAACTAAAGTAATATCATATAATATTTTTTAATTAGACTATTTTAAATCTCATATCACATGTTGAGATAAATCTATAGTTAATACTTATGCCTTAATTGTATCCTAAAGTAAAATAAAATATATTTTTTCTACTAATTATATACAAGCATATAGCAAAATTAAAATTATTTTTTTAATGAATTTACAAATAATCTTACTAAAAATATATCATCATTAAATTAATTTTAAGGTTGTCTATAAGGTTTGTTAAAATCTAATTTTTTTAAGGTTGTCTATAAATATCATCATTAAATTAATTTTATAAATTTTTTTAAGTTGCTTAGAAATATAGTGTTTCATTTTCTGTTTCTTTAATGTTGCGTTTGGATTCGCTTATGAAGTGACAACGTGGATAGGCGAGTATTAAGATCTCTTGTTTGGATTAATATGATAATCTCATGTTTAGATCAGTATGTTTGAGGCGAGGGTGCAAATGTGGAGAATCTCGTGCAAATATATGTAATTAAATTAATAATGATAGAATCTCATGATTAGTGGATATCTACCTAAGTAGCTTTTAATTTGGAGAAAAAAAGTCTCCATACACTTGTATATATTTGTGTCTCATCTTAATTCCATTACAATAATGAAAAATATTTAAGGTTGCATCCCTGATAATCTTTGCATATGTTAACTTTTGATTTATTTGCTATGTTGTTTCAAAATTTAAATAATTATAATTTATCAGGGATGCAATTTTCTTTTCTCCAACATATGCAAAGATTATCAGGGATGTCCACGTAGGATATGAGTGTTTGTTAATACCCTTAAGATAACTTTGTAACAGTGAATGCATGAAATGAGATTGGTCTAGACCACTGTGAAGAAGAAATCAATGTTACACACTGCACCACAGAGACAATGCTACACATTGCACCATAGAGAGACTGTGAGGAATCTTTTAACTAATTTGAATTTTTTTTCAAAAGCTTCCAGCCCGCTTTCATTCATTCATTAATCTGAATGTTGGTATTGTGAGAAATAGGGATCTTGTCAGAGATGTGCCATGAGTGAGAGTGAACATGAAGTTTTTTTGTTGTGTTGAGGACGATCCAAAGAAGACATACGAATTAATGCATGCACTGTTTTTTTATCATAATTGATTTTCTCTTAGTTCATTTTGGATTAGAATCAATTTCGGTTGATGTATAATGCTTTGAGAATCGATTATCATCCTTTTGTAAAACAAGGCAGAATCGATTTTGCTCCATCATCATTAAATTATTTTTTGTTAAAATCTAATCTTTTTACAATTGTCTATAAATACCATCATTAAATTAAATTTATAATTTTTTTTAAGTTGTTTAGAAGTATAGTGTTTCGTTTTGTGTTTATTTAATATTGTGTTTAGATTCGCTGATGAAGTGACAGCATGGATAAGCGAGTATTAAGATCCTTTGTTTGAATCGACATGTTTGAGCGAAGGTGCAGATGGGGAGAGGGTTAAATGCGTTTTTTTCTTTTCCCTAACATATGCAAAGATTATCGAGGATGTCCACGCAGGTTATGAGTACGTTAATACCTCAAAGATAATTTTTAAACAGTGAATGCATAAAATGAGATTGGTCAGGACCACTGTGAGAAAGGAATCAATTTTACACAATGCACCACAGAGAGACTGTGAGAAATCTTTAGACTGATTTGAATTTTTTTCTTCAAAGGCTTCCAATTCGTGAATAGTGTGCTTTCATTCATTCATAAATCTGAGTGTTGGTACTATGAGAATAGGGATCTTGTCAGAGATGTGCCAAGAGTGAGAGTGAACTTGATGTTTTTTGTTGTGCTAAGGACGAGCCAAAGAAGACATACGAAGTAATGCATGAACTGTTTTTGTATTAGAACTGATTTTTTCTTAGTTCATTTTGGATTACAATCATTTTTGGTTGATGTATAATGCTTTGAGATTCAATTCTCATCCTTTTGTAAAACAAGATATAATCGATTTTGCTCCATCATCATTAAATTATTTTTTTGTTTGAGGCGAAGTTGTAGAAGGGGAGAGGGTTAGATGCGTTTTTTCTTTTTCCTAACATATGCAAAGATTATCAGGATGTTCACGAAGGATATGAGTGTTTTATGTTAATACCCTTAAGATAACTTTGAAACAGTGAATGCATGTAATGAGATTGGTCTGGACCACTCTAAAGAAGGAATCAATGTTACACACTACACCAGAGAGACTATGCTACACACTGCACCATAGAGAGACTGTGAGGAATCTTTTGACTGATTTTAATTTTTTCTTCAAAAGCTTCCCGTCCGTGAATAATGTACTTTCATTCATTCATTAAACTGAGTGTTGGTATTGTGAGAAAAACGGACCTTGTTAGAGGTGTGCCATGAGTGAGAGCAAATTTGAAGTTTTTTGTTGTGTTGAAAACGAGCCAAAGAAGATATACGAAGTAATGCATGCACTATTTTTGTACTAGAAATGATTTTCTCTTAGTTCATTTTGGATTAGAATCAATTTTGGTTGATGTATAATGCTTCTATAATCGATTCTCATCTTTTTGTAAAACAAGGCATACTCGATTTTGCTCATTTTGGATTAGAATCAATTTCGGTTGATGTATAATGCTTTGAGCATCGATTCTCGTCCTCTTGTAAAACAAATCGATTTTGCTCCATCATCATTAACTTTTTTTTAAATCTAATATTTTTTTACAGTTGTCTATAAATACAATCATTAAATTAAATTTATAATTTTTTTAAGTTGTTTGGAAGTATAGTGTTTCATTTTGTGTTTATTTAATATTGTGTTTGGATTCACTGATGGAGTGGCAACATCGATAGGCGAGTATTAAGATCCTTTGTTTTGATCGACATGTTTGAGGCAAACGTGCAGATGAGGAGAGGGTTAGATGCATTTTTTCTTTTCCCTAAACTATGCAAAGATTATCAAAGAGTTCCACGTAGGATATGAGTGTTTTATGTTAATACCCTTAAGATAACTTTGAAACAGTGAATGCATGAAATGAGATTGGGCTGGACCACTGTGAAGAATGAATCAATGTTACACACTACATCATAAAGACTATGCTACACACTACATCATAAAGACGAGTATTAAGATCCCTTGTTTAGATCAACATGATGATCCCTTGTTTGGATCAACATGTTTGAGGCGAAGTTGCAGAAGGGGAGAGGGTTAGATGCGTTTTTTCTTTTCCCTAACATATGCAAAGATTATCAGGATGTCCACGAAGGATATGAGTGTTTTACGTTAATACCCTTAAGATAACATTGAAATAGTGAATGCATGAAATGAGATTGGTCTGGACCACTGTGAAGAAGGAATCAATGTTACAAGCTTCTCCATAGAGACTATGCTACTCACTGCACCATAGAGAGACTGTGAGGAATCTTTTGACTGATTCAAATTTTTTTCTTCAAAAACTTTCAGCCCGTGAATACTGTGTTTTTATTCATTTATTAATTTGAGTGTTTGTATTGTGAGAAATAAGGATTTGTCAAAGGTGCGCCATGAGTGAGACTGAACTTTAAGTTTTTTGTTGTGTTGAAGACGAGCTAAAGAAGACATACGAAGTAATGCATGCACTGTTTTTGTATTAAAATTGATTTTATCCTTATTCATTTTGGATTCCAATCAATTTTGGTTGATGAATAATGCTTTGAGAATCGATTCTCATCCTTTTGTAAAATAAGGGAGAATCGATTTTGCTCCATCATCATTAAATTATTTTTTGTTAAATTTTTTTAAGTTGTTTAGAAGTATAGTGTTTCGTTTTGTGTTTATTTATTGTTGTGTTTGGATTCGTTGATGGAGTGGCAGCGTGGATAGGCGAGTATTTAGATTCCTTGTTTACATCAGCATGATGATCCCTTGTTTGGATCAACATGTTTGAGGCGAAGGTGCAGAAGGGGAGAGGGTTAGATGAGGTTTTTCTTTTTCCTAACATATGCAAAGATTATCAGGGATGTCCACAAAGGATATGAGTGTTTTACGTTAATACCCTTAAAATAAAATAACTTTGAAACAATGAATGCATAAATTGAGATTGGTTTTGACCATTGTGAAGAAGGAATCAATGTTACACACTACACAACACAGACTATGCTACACACTCCATCACATAGAGACTTTGATGAATCTTTTGACTGATTTGAATTTTTTCTTCAAATTTAAAAGCTTCAGCACGTGAATAATGTGTTTTTATTCGTTCATTAATCTAAGTGTTGGTATTGTGAGAAATAGGATTCTTATCAGAGATGTGCCATGAGTGAGAGTGAACTTGATTTTTTTGTTGTGTTGAGGACGAGCTAAAGAAAATATACGATGTAATGTATGAATTGTTTTTGTATTAGAAGTGATTTTTTCTTAGTTCATTTTGGATTATAATCAATTTTAATTGATGTATAATGCTTTGAGAATTGATTTTCATCCTTTTGTAACACAATGCAAAATCGATTTTGCTTCATCATTATTAAATTATTTTTTGTTAATATTTAATATTTTTTAAAGTTGTCTATAAATATTATCATTAAATTAATTTTATACATTTTTTTAAGTTGTTTAGAAGTATAGTGTTTTTCGTTTTAATGTTGTATTTGTATTCGTTGATGTAGTGTTTAGCAGTATGAATAAGCGATTATTAAGATTCCTTGTTTTGATCAACATGTTGGTGTAGATGAAAAGAGGGTGGTGTAGATGAAGAGGGTGTAGATGGGAAGAAGATTAGATTATCAAGGAGTTGGATCAACATGTTGGTGTAGATGGGGAGAGGGTTAGATTATCAAGGAGTTCCATAGGAGAGGGTTAGATTAAGGATATGAGTGTTTTATGTTAATATCCTTAAGATAAATTTGAATAGTGTACTTACATTAATCTGAGTGTTAGTATTGTGAGATGAGAAATAGGGATCTTAAAGAAGTTTCATGAGTGAAAAAGTTTTTTTTATGATCCAAAAGACATATGAGATAATATATGCACTTCTTTAGTTATAGAATTGATTTTCTCTTAAGTTCATTTTGAATTAGAAAATGTAAGAATTGATTTTCATGTAAAACAAGACAAAATCGGTGCCCAAAATTTAAATTTAATTTTGCCTTTGCCCAAAAGTTTAAATTTGATTTTGGCTTATATATATGACAAGTGTTTAGATTTGGCTTATATATATGACAAGTGTTTAGATTTGATTTTGGCTTGTATATAAGACAAGAGTATCGATTCTGTAATTATGGCTACTTGTATTTGAGGTGGTGTCTTTCTTGGTTTTGAATGGTTGATGCTTTTCTTCTTCTTCCCAATTATTCATTAATCTTCAGATATAGTTGTTGCTCGGTTAATTTTATATAAATATGTGTGTTTATGAACATTATTTTAAAATTATAAATAAATAAAATAGTGTATATATATGTGCATCTATCTTTATAACATGACCTGATAAGTATGATGCATATATATGAATATATGACTACTATTATCTTAGAAAATAAAAGGAAACAAACCAAATAAAATTAATAAAAAAAGATAAAGTAGTGTTGTTTTCTGAGTATCATACATCTATCCCATTAACACCAACATCATTATCACAAGATGCATTTTTCTAAATGCATAATATTTTATTTATGATTTGATTCCATAAGCAAAAACCTTCGCAAATAGTACTTGAGCTACATATATATGAGTTTAAGCATTCAACTACCTATTAGGGCATTAACTACCTATTAGGGCATTGACACCAGGCTAATTTTATCTGATTTAAACTTTCATAGTCATTATTTAGGAGCGGCAAGAGACACATGCGCAACCTGAACCACATCTGCACCCACTTCCAGCTGCTGCAGTTTTGGAACATGAACAT
>Ga0123342_1006110_pt1 | contig 16924 bp, 11 predicted proteins | sample Turbeawhitnodule_FD_89960 | JGI IMG/M metagenome (GOLD analysis project Ga0123342, IMG submission 89960) | Root nodule microbial communities of legume samples collected from Mexico - Turtle bean Mexico white nodule | ecosystem: Host-associated > Plants > Roots > Nodule | place: Mexico: Nepantla... | reverse complement strand
TCAAATAACTTTAAAAAAAACTTAAATATAATTATAATATTAGATAGATACATAGAGGACAAAAGTTATATATTTTAAAATATTGAATACATAATAATAATAAAATATTAAATACATAATAATAAAAAATAAAAATATACATTAATAATAAAAATAAATAATAGTAATATTATAATAACAATAATAATATAATAATAATAATATTATAATACATTGATAATATTATAATATGAATAATAATAAAATTAATAATATTAACATTATTTTTAATTTTAATAATATTAATAATGTTAGTAATATAAAGAATAATATTATTATAATATAAATAATATTAATAATAATAATTATTATTATTATAATTATTATATTGGTAAGTATAATTATAATAAGTATAATAATTATTATAATATACAATAAAATTTTGTTTAGTGTAATGGTTAAATATTTTTGGATGACTCAAAACTTGAGTTTAAGTTTTTCTCACAACAGTTTTGTTTCTAATCGATCATAAATCCAATTTTTAATTATTTTTTTTTAAGTGTAATCCAAAACATTTTTTTGCTACATCCTCCTGGTCTTTTCTGGTCATTCCAAAAACATGCAATTCATAACTATAGCACTCTTAATTTTAGAGTACTTATATTACGCAAGTGTCATTTGAAAGTTCAGGAATAGATGATTCAGAATTGTTGCTAATAGCCTCCCAGATCGGATGTTTCAGATTGTTGATTAGGGGTGTGCTTTTTTATTGGATTATTCAATTAAAAACTCTCACATTTTCCCTTAAACACAGCATACTTATACCAATTTCAACTACTTCACATCTATAAATTATTATTTTATTATAATATAATATTTTAATCTAAAAACGATTATAGAATAATTGTGTTTTAGTGTTAGAACCTTTATTGGGTAAACGTGTAACTATGGTCAGCACCAATCACAATGCACCACCATTACCAGCAACCAACAACTCACCATAAACTCTCAGCAATGGACAAGTGTCTGTACTCAACATGAAATAAAACTACCAGGGATATATAATATATTACTATTTTAAAATATATTGGGGTGCAGCTAGAAAACATGAAAGTGCAGAAAACAATTTTCTAGGCTTGTTATAGTCCATATATTTTGGGTTTCATGATTGAATAAACTCTCATTTTAAAATGTTATTTTATGTTTTTATAATCTATGGTATTATAAGTATTTACTTTACAAAAAATACGGATAATCTTTTTTAGTACAACTTTATACTGAAAATAATAAAGCGAATATCATTTTCTAATGTCAAGGACTTGCAATAACTTAGTAAAACGAAAAATTACATTTACCAATAAATCATATATATTATTTTGATTTATACTAATGTTTGACTTTAAGTTTATTGATATAATATTTTTAGATTGATTATCGTATCTAAAATATTATCTGTTTTTAAATTTAAAATTTCGTTACGATTTCATTTTAAAAAACACATTGATATTAAGAGAGGAAAATATATAAATAATCCCTACTCTTAAATAACAACATAACATATAAAAAACATATCGAACAAGAGAAGTATCTATAAAAATGTTTATAAATTATTGTTTACGTTTGTTGTCGTGTTAACGTGTGTACAAAGTGAATGGAAACACTAATTTTCTTGTCATTCTCATCTGTGTATAGTAATTAAGAACTGAAGCAAAAAAATCCATAAATATAACTATATTAATGGAGAACCGAAATCACTTTCCTCGTTCATGTTTTTGCTTTTGTCTTTTGTAATAAAAAATTGATTACTCCAAAGAAAAGAAATAATTTTTAAGCATGTATAATTTCGTTTTACTGGAGAGGCAACAGGTAGGTGAATTCTTTCTATTGAATGGTGCAATGTATCTCTCAAGTCTCTTATAAGTTATAAGACCACAATTTTGGTAACTGGTAATTGCCTAAATTGTGTTAATTGGTGATCATATTTGTTACTTGCAGATTGACAAAAGAAATCAATTATATTAATAGGATGCAGACTCGCAATTACAAGTAATTGAGTCAAAGAAAATCCACATGATAGTGGTTTTACCATCAAAGGGAGTTTGGTTGCCGTATTGGAGAATGCCAGAAAAGTAGGAAAGTCTGAGAAAAGAAAACGAAATTGATGGCTGCCATCTTTTACCATAACTACAAAAATACCTCTCTTTTGGTGGAATCAGGACACTCACTGTGCTACAAGAAAATCAAAGAGAGAGGGAGTCACAAAATCTCATCTTTCTTGTCTTCTCAAATTCAAAATAACAAAACACCATGAGGGTTGTGATGATCACAAAGAAGGAGGGCGATCAAAGCTTTGTTTAGTTTGATTGGGGTAGATCCATGAGCATTTGGTTGATTCAGTGCAACAGGAGTTTCAAAAGCTTCTCATTAGCATTATTTATGAGAAGGCTTTTTGGGGTTAGATCAATCATGTTTATGGTGGTGCTGACCATAGCAATCTTGGTTCTGCCACTGATTCTGCCACCTCTGCCGCCACCGCCAATGATTCTGATGTTGGTGCCTGCTGTGATAATGCTGCTTCTGGTGATGTTGGCTGTCTCCTCCAAACATTGCCCAGAAGTGATTCATCTCTGTAATTTTACTTGGTAGCTACCTATACCTATGCCATTCTCTATATGCTCACTCACTTTGTCAAGGCATGCTTCGCTATTTTTGGTCCATTTTCTTTTGCATGCATGCTTTGTGATAACTCATCAATGTGTGAGTTCTGAATAGTCTCTTCTTTTCATGTTTATTTCTTTCATTAGTCGACCTTTAACCCAGAAATCAGAGCAATGTGATAACTTTATCCAGAAAGAACACAGCATTTGGTTTCATAATATTATACAATCATGTATGTATCTGCATACATGTATGTGGGTATATAGAGTGGTTGTTTCTTTTTCTATTTGAGTATAAAAGTATCTTCACTTTCATTCACTTGGTATTTAAAAAAGTTATTATTTTATTATAGTATAATATTTTATTTCAAAAAATATTGTAAAATGATTTTTTTTTAATATTAGAGTGTAATTTTTTTTTATTCATACTCTATTATTATTGAAATTGTCTTTAACTCTCACTAAAATTAGAGTAAAACTGAATTATTTGACTCTATGCAAATTACTTGTTCATATAATTCTCCTCTATAAATATTTTTTAAAGTATCTAATAAAAAAATGTTGATATAGCCTCATTCTTATCTTATATATTACGATCTTTTAATAAAGTATGTAGAATTTTCTCATTACAAATGAATGAAAAGAAAAGATCAAATATCAATTAAAAGAAAGAACAAGAGAAAGAGAGAGAAGCATTCAGAGAATTCATTGTTTTAACATTTGTTAATCGGGTTTCAACACCATACGCCGACATTTGGTGGGAATACATAGAATTTGGTTGCTTTGTTTTGTTTTCAAAGAAAAAGAAAAAGAAAAGCAAGAGAAGCGTGATTGCAACTACACACATTTACCCTTCTTATCATTCATCATCATCATCTTCATCTCTCCTTTCCTTAAAGTCTAACACCTTAATTTGACTCTGTCATTTTCAGCAATTTCCCTTACAATATTTATCATATTCCATATCAAACGGGTAATCACAGTTGGTACGTTCTACTTTTGCTTAGTTAAATTTCATGATTAACTTTTCATAAGATTATCTTTGCGGAGAATGAGAAAAATGTATGCAAAGCAGATGATGGGTGGATAGTAATTGGTTGGTGAAAAAGTTTATTCTATTCGGTTGGTAAAGCACAAATGGGAAGAAATAGCGCAAATTTCACAAATTCGTTAGGCCTTATTTTTCTCGATTTTATTTGAACTGGTGTGACCGGGCATCGTTTTTCACGTTTAAAATTCATTAGGTGAAACTTGAAGGAAACAGGTAGAGGAAGTGACAAATTTATTACACCATACATAAAAAGCTTGATTTTGGTTCAATGAAGGATTTACCAATAAGGTTTGTCTTACCTTATTAGGTAACACAATTGGAGGGGGAACAAGGAAGTTTCGGCCATTGGAACATGATGAGAAATTGGTAGAAACACACCAAAATAAGTAATTATAGTTTTGATTGTAGACGTCAATATTGAATTGAAATGAACATTGAACAACGTAACATGGAATATGTAGGGTGTGGAAAACATAAACGATGTTTCTCCGAATCCCAGAACAAAAAGAGCAAAAGTTTCTTTTTGATATTCAATAAAGGACAATGAATTTGGTGAACAATTTTCCGTACTCTCAGAGTGTTAATTAAGCGCCCACATGTACAAGAGGCTCTACTTCTGTATTGTTCTCAGATGGTTTAATACAGTGTGACGTCAGTGATTCTTTGTAGTATTTTTAATTTAAATATATTTTTAGCCATGCAAATATAATTCTCTGTTTCTTTTAAAATAATTGTTATTTTTAAAATCCTTATAGATTCTCTAGCCTTTATTATTAATTATAATTAATAAAGAGCTAAAACAGAAAAATATTAATTAATATAAAGATAATAAAGAATAATAGTTAGATTATATTTTAAGTACATAATTCGATCAAGTGATATATTTATTATTTAATATAAACAATATAATTACGCATTGTATTCTTACTTTTCATTCAATAATTTACGTTTAATATTGCATTCCAATTAAAAATAATTTACTCAAATACTTATAACTTATTTACCCATACATTAGTTATAATTTTGTAATATATTAAAAAATGGTAAAACAGTAAATTTTACTTAGAAATATATATGTTACATCCTATAATTATCACTCTGCTTTTTCTATTCTTACACGATTCAAAACTAATATAAAATAACTTTTTCATAGTATATTACATATTACTAATCAGTTTTTACCTATAAAATGGCATGTATGTGTAAATATATGTTATTTACCATTATATTATATTATGTGATGAATTTGAATATACATTGTTAAATAGTAATAAGAGAAAATTTTCAGAAATTTTAAATTATTCAAAAACTAAAGTTTATAACAAAATTAAAAGATGTTATGTTGACATAGGTTAAACCATATTTAAATAATTGAGGAACAAACAATTGTAGATATAACGTGGGGATAAAAGTGAAGATTTGGAAGCTATTGAAAATTCATCTCAAGTATTGTATGAGCAATGTAACAAAACCCGCCAATATTTGACCAATGTTAGTATCACATCATGTTTTATTAAATAGAGATTTTGATGGTAAATTTTGACTTCACCGAGTAATTTATTTTCAGCGTCCGTAAGATTGGAATGAAGTGCATTTTATTTACAGGTTTTCTTTGACAGGGCTATACAAAAACTGAGGTAAGAGAAGGCTAATGCTTGAGGTGGGTTTTAGTGCTGGCAAAAATGATGTTGAGAATCAATGCAGCACCATGATTTGAAGCGATAGTTTAATCCCACCTTATTGTTAGCCTCTCCCTTTCCTGTACACAGCAGGGACATAGCCTATCGTAATCAATCTAACCTTCCCATTGGTACCCTAAGCAGACTGAAAACTGATCTGCTCTGCGCTACTTGTGTCATACTTGGGATTTGCCTCAGGGGTATCCTCTTCACTAGGTGGAACCAGCTGCCAAAATAGTGATAAATACTTATCCCAATCCTTCAGAATAGTCGCACCTTTGGTACTACCGGTTTTTTCCTTCATAGAGAGAGGATCAAATTTACTTGTGCATTATCATAATCAACTGAATCAAATTCTAAAAACAACAATAAAATTCTTCCTACATGATTCTACGTGCATAAATTCTTGTTAATTAAATAGGAGGACTTACAACATGAGATTCAATCAGGCTCTTCAGTTGCATCTGCCCCACAGGGGCTGATACCCGTTGGATCTTTACAATTTCTCTGTTTACCTGTGGATGGATCTTAGATATTAGCATAACAAAACAATACCACGGTCTCCTTCAACCAAATAAAGGGCTTTCAAGATATTATGATTATGTTTTAGAAGCATTTCTTTCCGAGGGGGATGGGTAGTCTAAAATCGTTTCTGTGGTTAAGAAAACTTCAGGTAAACTAAATAACTACTGCTATAAGATTAGTTAGAACTCACAAGTAAAGTTTTAAAGGAAGTTTTGGTGTTTCATGCAAAGGCACTTGTGAGATTTGTGAGATACAGTAGTACAGTATAATGGTGTTTTAAGCAGTTGAAAATGCTTCCCAAATCATAAGGGAATCAAGATAAGGAAAAGAATTTCAATAGCCATGCATGCACTCATTAGTAATAGAAAAACAGAAAGTACAGTGAAATGGGTCTCTCGCACAAACCTTGGGAATGAGAGTATCGTCCTCATCAAGAATGTAAGCCAATCCTCCAGTCATTCCAGCAGCTACATTTCTACCCACTCTATTAACGTATAAAATAAGTGATAGCCTCAGTATACCACAATTTTTTTCCTAAATAACAGATTTATTTGTTTGTGCTTGAAAAAGTGATTGTAGAGAAACAGAAGCAGAATAAAAGAAAACTTCTTTTTAAAATATGTTTACCCAAACATAAAAATTTCTAAAGTGATTATTTTATTAAAAACGTACTTTTTTCTTAAAGAAAATGTTCAAACAAACAAACCTAATTACACAAAGCAGGGTGGGGAAGAGGAAAAGAATGGTAAGGCTTGGATAAGAAATATTACTCACTTTCCCAAGACAACCACACAGCCACCTGTCATGTACTCACAACAATGATCTCCCGTGCCTTCAACCACAGCTTCAGCAAGTGAGTTTCTGACGGCAAATCTTTCCCCAGCTCTCCCTCTAACGAAGACCTGTCCACCAGTTGCCCCATACAAGCAAGTATTCCCTACAATAGCTGCATCCTCAGGTTCAAACCCCGTCTTGTCAACTGGAGTGATAACCAATTCACCTCCAGCAATGCCCTGGCAACAGTCACAAATAAACATCAGAACAATGTGCCTCAATTTAGTATCTAACTAAAACAATTCAGAACAGAAACCTCAAGAAAAACATTTTCATTCATTATAGTCACAAAAGGGGTCTTAATCAAGCTAACCCTATAGTGCACAACTTGATTACACTTGGCAAAAAACTATAGCATCAAATCCTCGCTTAATAAAGAAGAAATTTGTCAAGAATTTTACTGATTGAGTACAGTACCTCGCTAAATAAAGAACAAGACTAGGATAAAATAATCAAGTAACCAGGTCCCACACTCTTCATCACTAAATAAATGCATCATAGTCACACATTTCATGTTTAATTTCCTGAATCAGACTTAGGTAACGCAAAGCAGAAGAGTTTTAGCAAGATACCTTCCCAACATAATCATTAGCCTCTCCTACCAATCGAATGTTCATTCCAGGTGTCAGAAAGCAAGCAAATGACTGCCCAGCACTTCCCGTAAATCTGGAAGCAGAGAGAACATCTTTGTTAACTTAATTTAAATACAAATATTGGATTTTAAGCTGTAAATTAAGACATCTTACGTTATATTCAATTGTCCAGCAAAACCGGTGTCACCATACTTCTTTGCGATGACACCAGCTATACGTCCACAAACAGCACGATCAATGTTATATATTTTTACGGTCTTACTAACCACCTTTTCATTTTCAATGGCATCTGCAATCTGAGAAATAACATATTTAATATTTCTGCCTGGTGTGATATTTTCCTATAAAGCACATACAAACATTTCCACATCTCATTCCCATTTTTCTCAAAAACATAAGACAGTTAATTAAAAAGGGAAAAACAAGCACGTTTCAGAATTAGAGGTGCTGGGAATTTGGCTCCATGAGAAAGTGAAGTAGGAATACTTTCCCCATCCAACACTTCAGACTCTCAATTTGCACCTTTTTGACACTTTTTATGAATTAAATTAACTTCAGGAGACATAAAGTTAAGTGTTTTTTAATCAAAGAATAACATTTGTTTAAATAAAGAAATTTTGAGAACTATGAAATCATCTCCAGGGAAAAAAAATAAAATAGAAGATAAATAGCACATCTTCTAATGTATACTAGTAGAAATACACGCTTTTTCATTATTGTATGTCCATTCTTTTATAATTAAAAAAATTGATACAACTATTATCATAATGAAAAATAATTATCAAAATATAAAGAATACAATTGTAATAAATTATTAACATAAAAAATAATTTATTTTTTATTAATTTTTATAATTATACAATAAAAAAAAACTTTTAATTTTTCATCACGGGATACGTTGTTTTTTTTATATATTATGGAAACTAAAGAATTGGTTAATGGAGAGAAGAGTGCAAAGGGTAAAAAGAAGTAAAAAAATGTAAAAAGAGTTCAAAAAATCCCCACTATTAATTGTTGTAAATAATTATCAAAATGTAAAGAACACAATTGTAATAAAGTGTGTACATAAAAATAAATTTCTTCTTTATTAATTGTTATAATTATAACAATACAAATACTTTAATTTTTCATTATGACTGCTCATTATGGGAAGTTTCTTACAGATTATAGAAACTAAAAAATTGGTTAATGGAGAGAGTGCAAAGGGCAAAAAAGGTAAAAAAAAAATGTGTACACTAAAATACAATTAAAAAAAATCCCCATTATTAATTGTGATAGATTAGAGGGGAAATAAATTTGAATAATTACTGGACCTTCTCACCCTGGTGAAAGTAATTATTTAAGAGGAATAGGACAAAAGGTTCAGAATTTTTCTTCACGTGTAATACTAGATAGATAGAAGTATAACAGAAAATAAAATTTGTATAATGGCAAGTGCAAACTCTGGAAAGTCATATTCCTGTTTGTCTAGAATCTTAAGGTTATATGTGATTTTAAGCATGGGAGGCTTATAGATAAAATTAACTAGAAATTAGACCGAGTCCTAGCCTTTGAGCACTGAATATGATTGACATACAAACTAATATAAAGAAGAAATATTGAAAAAAAGGACGCTAATAATGGTTTTAATTTTTAATAACATCTATAGTTGTTTTACCTCTGGGTCTGCTAGCAAAGCATCATCCAGTACAGGACCATTGGTATGAGGCTCCTGATTCCTAATTTCTGTACTGCTCCATTTAGATAACCCAGCACTCTGAAAATGAAAGGTTAATCACACAAAAGTAGAGATGCAGATAACTCAAGTCAAAGGAAAAGAAAGGAAAGATATATATGATATATAGACAATTCGTACAGAGAGGATATAACTCAGATCCAGATGCTGAGTTTTTGCTAGAGATATATCTCTTGGTTGCAACAAATCAGTCCGGCCAATAACATCATCCAACTTCTCATAACCCAGTTGTGCCAATATGCCTCTTAGCTGATAAAAAAATAATATTTATTCTAGAAAGGATGAAGAAATCATTACATAATCCAAATTTCGAAGTGGTAAATGAAAATTAAATCAGTAACAATAAGTCCGAAAAGAGGAAAACTAAGTTGAACTTGAAAGATATCAAAAGTGCCCCAAAATACCTCCTCAGCTACATACAAAAAGTAGTTGACAAGATCACCAGGAACACCAGGAAAGCGTGCCCGCAACTCTTCCCTCTGAAATGCATTGATAAATTCATATTAGACAAATGACAAGTAATTATTATATTTAAGCATTAAATAATAAATCAGTCTTCTAAATACCTGACTGGCAACACCAACTGGGCAATTATTGGTGTGGCAAATGCGGGCCATAACACATCCAGTGGCAATCATTGCCACTGAACCAAACCCATATTCATCAGCACCCATTATTGCTGCCATCATGACATCAACTCCACTTCTAAATCCACCATCAACTCTGAGAATAACCCTTTCTCTAAGTCCATTTTCAATCAGTGTCTGCTAGAAAAATCATCCACAATCAAATAGCATATAACTAGGTAGAAATAATGAAAATATATTTTAATCACACAATTTCAAGATTCAATTATGACCTGGTGAGATTCTGTAAGACCAAGTTCCCAAGGACCTCCAGCATGCTTGATGGAACTTATAGGACTTGCTCCAGTTCCCCCGTCATGTCCTGAAATCTGGAAATTGATCACATTATGATATGTTATGTTATGCTTCACAAAGGAGAAATGTACATCCGAGAAAAATAAATTGAAGCTAAAAAAATGTAATGGATTACAGGTCAAAATAGGCACCTGTATAATGTCAGCATTCCCCTTCGCAACTCCAGATGCAACAGTGCCAATTCCAGCTTCAGCCACCAGTTTTACGGACACCTTTGCCTTTGGATTCACCTGTTCAACCATAGACTTTTCCTGAGTACCTAATTACTAAATTTCATTCGACCGAAACAAACGAATAAAGCAAGCAAGAGTGTCACCTGATGAAGATCAAAGATCAATTGAGCAAGGTCCTCAATAGAATAAATGTCATGATGAGGAGGTGGAGATATAAGAGGAACTCCGGGTTTAGAATTTCTCAACCTAGCAATATACATGCTAACTTTTTTTCCAGGCAATTGTCCACCTTCACCGGGTTTTGCACCTTGTGCAATCTTGATTTCTAACTGATCAGCATTTGCCAAGAATGTTGGCGTGACACCGAACCTTCCTGAAGCAACCTGGAAAACACAAAAATGTTTAATCAGATTATAAGTTCCTACCACAATTTCTATATGACTATAACATTTACCTGAAATTTTATAATAAATACTATTTAAATCAGGCAGATTGATTGACTATGGAGGTTAGTCAGACATTCAATTAGATTAAGAACTAAATTTGTATTCACGAATTTTTAAAGGAACGAATACTTCTTTTGTCCACAAAATATAAATCACACCCTCCAAAGAATATAATGTAAGAAAAGATATATGACCTAATCTACATAAAAATTTAGTTGCAATATTTCCTTCCAGAATCTGGATTCTTAAGCTAATAGCGCAAAGAAGGAGATCATATGTTGGCAGCCCCAACAATCATATTGCACTCACAGAAAAGAACACAAAATACATTTCCCATACTTAGGTTAGGGTGAGTGGAGAAAAAGAGAATTACTTCACAATGGCTTTTTATGGTTCATAGTTGCAGGGAACTGGCAATTGGAAAAGTTGGCACTAATTCATGACCATCAAATTAAAATCACATACATGCAAGGTATCAGCTAAACAAATCAGATCAAAGTATATAATTAGGTTGATTAAATGTCAACATTCAGCTGGGAATAATAGCTTCAAGATAGCATATGCTATAAAGATATTGTAAAATACTTTAATTAGAGAAAGAACAAAATGGCTTAGTACGTCCATCCAACGAATTTCCCAGCATTACACAATTGAAATAATAACATTACTATAGTCAAAAAAGTTGATTAAGATGCTTTAATTTTGAGTGAACTAACCTGCTTTATGGCACTGGTAGCAGTATCCCCATTTTGAAGACCTTTAAGGTGTGGAAGAGTTGACGAGTAACCATCAACAACATCTGTAAGTGGTTTCCAGCGAACAGGATCCTGAATGCAATACATGAATACATTGGATCATAGTTGAAATGCAACTTAGTTTAGAAAATAAAAATGCAAAAAAAATAAAAATTGCATGTTACTGAATATTAATGTATTAATAATACCCATAGTTATACTGGAATAAAAGTTATTATATTACCTCGCCACCTTCCCCTGAATTTGATTTTCCACCTATTCTGTTCATGGCAATTGCAATTGCTTCATGAGTTTCTCTGGAAATAGCTCCAAGTGACATGCCCCCAGTGCAAAACCGTTGAACAATTGACGAAGCAGGTTCAACCTTCCCCACAGGAATTGGAGTACGATCACTCTTGAATTCAAGAAGATCACGGAGAACCTGAAATAAACCATAGATATCTCTCATAAAGCTGTATAATAAAATGAATTTTAACAGCATGAAAATAGGATCTTCAGGAATCACATTCGCAGGTCGATTAGCCAAATATTGCTGATAAACTGAAAAGGCACTTTGACTTTTGTGACGAACAGCTTTGTGAAGCAACTTTGACATTTCTGGGTTATTTGCATGATACTCCCCTTTGAGAATGTAAATCAAAAAGTCAATTCATATAGTACCCAGAGCAATACTATGGTCTAAGAATGCAACTCCATTGATAAAGAAAACTGATTCCTTAAATTTAAACGAGAATCAGCACTGAACTCATACCTCCTGGTCTGGACTGTATAAATCCAAAATTTTCCAACCTTTTAGCTGTATCTTCAGAGAATGCCTTCACCCAGAAAGACAAAGTCTCTCTAGCCACCTGCACCGCATCAGAAGAGCAGAGTTTCAACGTAAGTGATATTCGTTATAATGAAAATTCACAAATACAAGTCCACTCTCGCATTGATGCTCTGTACCTGAACACATTCACAAGTTCTTGTGCAAAAGAAACAGTTTATAATTGTACCCAGGGTGTTGGCAAAAGTAAAATTTTATAAGCTCAAAGATGCAGTACAATTATTAAAAGTGTAGTTGTTAAAGTAACTACTGTGTGTGATAACACTCTGATACTAAAGTCAGTTCATTCTTTCCTCGTACTGTACATATAACTGTACACTGTACTGTCTAATCTTTCAACAGTTTCTGAATTATGTTCAGTAAAGGAATACAAGGGAAACTGAAATGAAAATTTTATTAAGAGACTGAAGCACATTGTGTATACAATGCATGTAAAAAAATGCACTACAGAAAATGTGTGACAATGTTCTTTTCGGAAACATTGATAAATTCACAAAATGATACATAGGATAAATGTTTCAAAGAGCAAATAAGTTGAAAGAAAAAAAAGGAAAGGTCTAATGAACTGGGTGATGCGTAGCTAGCTCTAACAACAATGACGATCAAGTGTTATTCGGCACAATGAACTAATTTATATTGCTAGTATAGTATCAAAACAATTTGAATTTTCATTCTCAGGCTTTAGTCAGTAATGTTCCTCACCTCATCAAAAGTCAATCCACCAATTTTAGACACACTTCCTCTGAATGCAACATCAACAACTTCCTTTCCTAATCCATAGACTTCAAATATTTGTGCACCACAGTAACTATAAACAAGGAATTGAAAAATACATTTTCCAAAGGCATGTCAGTAAGGAAAGAAAAGAAAATAAACTATTAAAACAATAGATAAGCTACTTATTGAAAAAAAAAAAATACCAGCAGTCTCTGGCATTAGTTGCCCTTTATTTCATTTATCACTTACCTTGAAAGCAATGAGATGCCCATTTTGGAAAGAATTTTAAGAAGACCTGCTTTTACAGCCTGAAATGCATGCAAAAACACATATTAAACATGCTACTATTACTTGTACTATACTCATATTTGACCTAGATTATTAGCATAAAATAATAGATATATGAGATTACTATACTCATTTTAGTTTCCCACGTTTACAAATGTTAAAATTTGAAGGGAAAATTCATTTTGTAACCTACTTACTATATTTCCCTTAATATGTTTAGATTTTCACTATTTTGTTTTAGGTTTACTCTATAAAGGGGGGTTAGTATTTGTACTACAAACCCACCAAATTATTTCAAGTTTTTCCGATTAACTCCTATTTGAGATGAAGTAACCAGGTCTTTCTTGGTTTATGTGAAGTTTTATCTATTTTATCTTCAATCTCACATTATTCTCCTCTGGAATCTGGATTCACTTTTCCCATTCTGTAAAAATGTGTTTGTCCTATTTTCATTTTCAACCGATCCAGCTCTCCCATGTTTGTCTTATTTAAAATACAAATTAAATAACCAGGGAATATACACAGCCATCATAATTACAAATAGATATACAAAGAGGAATGAAAAAAGAATTAAGTTTATTACTTTTGCATCTGAAATAAAGCCAAAAGAGTGGTTTGAATTAGAGGACTAACTTTGCAATAGTTGTTCTGTGCCTGTTCAATTGATACAGTCGGCATCTTTCCATTCCTCATCAGATTAACAGTTTTATTACTCAAACGCCACTGCCGACATGTCTCCAATGCCAAGTATGGAGACACAGCACTGAAACAAACAAAACAGATATATCACACTATGCATAAGAAAAGGTAAATGGATTTATCTACACATGATTCATATCTTCCATTGCTGTCACCAACTTGCAAGGTAGAATTAATTTCAATAACACCAGTACACAATTGTTTAGTGTGGGGAAAAAATTATATTTATTCAAGTTCAACAGAAAGTGGCTTCGTGACAAATGTAAGAATACAACTGTAACATAAACCCTAGGTTGTTTTTATTTTGTCAATGTCATCTCTAGTATTTTCTTTTATTTTGACACCTTTATTTGATGATATTTGAGATCCTATTTGAGTTAATTTCACTAACACCAGTAAGCAAGTGGACTTTAAGCCCAACCCAACCTTATAAAACAGGCTTATAAGATAAGGTTTGCACTCACTTATATACTGTGAAATATCATTATCTCTAGTCGATGTGGAATTTCCAACACACCCCCTCACACCGAGACTGGCAACTTGTGCGTGGGACTGTATATTTACAGGTAGTCTGATAACGGTCCAATAATGGGTAGTCTGATAAACCCAACAAACTCTCACTATGATAGACTCTAAAATGACTCTGATACCATATTAAGAAGTGGACTTTAAATCCAACTCAATCTTATAAAACTGACTTATATTGTGAGGTTTGCACCTGTGAAATGTCTTTATATCTAATCAATGTGGGATCTCCAACAGTTTAAATGAAAAAATGGCTTCACGAAAAATGTAAGAATACGACTGTAACATAAAACCTAAGTTGTTTTATTTTGTCAATGTCATCTTCAGTGTTTTGTTTTATTTTGTCACCTTTATTTGATGATATTTGAGGTCCTATTTGAGTTTGTCCAACCTACGGTTATTTTTATTTTGTATTTTTTTTATGGATTATTCTCATTGTAGTTGAGTATTTTTTATTTTCTAATGAAAAAACAATCTGATGTTTTCTTTCAAATTAATGAAATTTCTAATTAGTTTGTCTCTTGAATTAAAAATTTGCATGCTTATAATACCCACCAATCTCTTCTCAGTTGTAGTCATTTCTAAGCTCGTAGGGTATCTTTCATTAAACTCCCATAGACCATAAAAGAATTGAGTTTCCAAATGCAATAACTGCCATTTGGTTGAAACAATTCACACGCTCCTTCCCTAGAATGTTCCTCTTTGCTTCTTGGGTGATGTACTTCTTACAGTGTGCTACCATCTTTGCTAGTGTTATCATCTTCGAGGCCAACCTATTCTTTTTTTGCACCATTAAAGAAGGTCCTAATAATGCTCCACCCATTGTTTTGACTCCAACTATTACCTCTACTCTACCTCCACTAATCATCTACCATGGGCAGACATAACATTCAACAATAGTCTCACCTATTGATCCTCCAACAATAGGCTCCATATGACCTTTCAGCAATGTTACTATCACCTAACCTTCCCATTTTCCTTTGCAAGGGAATTTGATTACGTTGTAATATAACCCTATTGAAGAGTTTATCCTGAATTATGATTATTGAACTTTGTCTACTTTCTCCTTAGAAAGTGAATTTTAAGTCAAACTCAACTTCACAAAATCAGCTTGTAGGTTTGCAATCACTTATATGCTATTATTTGGCCTTATCTTTAGTCAACATAGAATCTTCAACACGCCATCTTAAGCATGAGATATATTTGTAGGTGGTCCAATTGTAGATGTTACAATAAATCCAACAAACTTTATTAGGATAGAGTCTGATACCATCTTAGAAAGTAGATTTTAAGTCGAACTCAACTTCAAAAAACCGACTTATAAGGTGAGGTTTGCATATACTTGTATATTATAATTAACTATATCCCAAGTCAATGTGAGATTTCCAACACTCCTTAATCTCTCTCAACTTTGGATGTGACAATTATCAAGTCTATAGAAGAAGTCTTTCCAATTCCCCTCTATAGGGATCCCATGTCCTTTTGGCCAACATCTCCTCTGTTAGACTTTTTCTTGCTATAGGTTATCATTTATTGTTGGACTTCTTTCATGATGAGTTGCAAGAAGAGGTTGATATAGATTAGCCCTATATTTTACAACTTCATATGACTCGTCTATCAACTCCAACATTCCCTCTATGGTTTGAAATAGCCTCGTTAGGTGTTGGTTGACTACTTTAACTCTATCTTGCATCATTTTAGCATGACTCATTCTGAAGATAGTCACCCAATAATATCCATCCATTCTTTATCTCGCCTATGCATTTATTTAGTTATCTATGTTTATGACATTGTCATTATTAGCGATAGAGTCTTTCATATGAAAGACTTTTTGGGTCCACTCAAACTTCTTAAAGTTGCTCAATCTCCATATGGCATTCCCATTTCCCAATGAAAGTATGCATTGAACATCTTTACTAAGACCAACATGCTTTATTGTAGTGATACAACTATGGATGTCAATGTGAAGCTTCATTCAAATCAATGGGAGCAATTGGAAGAACTAGAAGGACATCAATGTCTTGTAGGCATACTTACTACCTTACCCTTACTAGACCAAACATCATCTTTGTTGATAGCAGTGTTATCAATATCGGATAACGGATCATATCGGAGACCCCAAATTTCCTTTATAGAGTTATAACGGAACCCATATCGGGTTATGGCGGAAGCATGGCGGTTGAAAGAAATATAATATATATATATATATAAATAACTTCAAAAAATGTAATGTGGTTTAGGTTTAGGGTAATACGTGTTTTAATTGGGCCCAAAAGCCACACATCAGTTTTTAAAATTTTAAGGTTGAAAAGCCCACTAATAAGGTGTTTAAATTAGGGTTGCAGCCACACCACACGTCAGTTTTAAATTTTTAGTATTTTTAATTTAAATTTTAAAGTTTTTATTATTTTAAATCTGAAATGGGCCTTTGGCCCAAATCTTTTTGTCTTAGAAATTAGGGTTAGGGCTTTTGCACCCTTCTTCTTCATCAGCCGCCTTCT
>Ga0123342_1006109_pt1 | contig 16927 bp, 2 predicted proteins | sample Turbeawhitnodule_FD_89960 | JGI IMG/M metagenome (GOLD analysis project Ga0123342, IMG submission 89960) | Root nodule microbial communities of legume samples collected from Mexico - Turtle bean Mexico white nodule | ecosystem: Host-associated > Plants > Roots > Nodule | place: Mexico: Nepantla... | reverse complement strand
TCGGGGCGAAACATGCAGAGGTACCAACCTATGATGGCACCCCAGTCATGAGCCACAAGGAAGACTTGCTCAACACCCAGAAGGTCTATAAGCGCAACCAGATCACCCACTATGTCAAAGCAGGTGTAGCTGCTAATTGAAGCTGGTGCCTCTGTGTCACCGTAGCCACGTAGATCTGGTGCAACAGCGCGATATCCTCGGGAACTGAGAGCCAGAATCTGGTGGCGCCAGGAATACCACAGTTCAGGGAAGCCATGGAGGAACAAGACCACAGGACCCTCTCCTTTCTCTGCAACATGCATTTTGATGCCATTTACTTCCACTTCTTTGTGCTGTATTCCCTCCATTTCTCTCTCTATGCACAAAAGATAACTTCAACAATTGCGATGGCGTTATTTATAAAGTTAAAGTTTCCTTTTCTGGAAATGTCGTATATGCTTCTCCTGTATTTCTCACTCTCTATGTTTGTCAGAATCAAGCTCTAAAATGTTACTCATAAAAAATAGAGGTGGTAAATATGAGAAGAACTACTTATAGAAAAGTTTTTTCGTCAGTAAATATACATATTTGAACATTTATAAATCACTTTTTTAATAATACTTGTTAAGCATTGATGCAATATATCTTTTTTCCGAGCCTCTAGATATATAAACCGTTAACTAATTTACTTTTATTCAAAAATTGGTTAATTTATTTATAAATTAAACTTATATTTGCCTAGATAATTAATAAATGAAGAGGAAAAGAAAATAATCGTAGTAGAGTTTTAATTTTGAAACCGAATTCTTTATTTTTACAAAAATCATTTATAAACTAAAATAATTAATAATTTTTTTATTAAAATAATGGACACACTTAAAGTGGTTAACAAAAACAGTAGAATGTGAATTGTTTGTTTTCCGAATATATCCTAAGGCAGGACCACCGACATGATTAAGTTAATATATTGGATCGATGTGATGATTTTCTTTTTTTCTTCAAATGATTACTAAGTTCTTCGCATGCAGTCTTGTTTCACGTGTCAATGTACAAAACAAGATCACGAAGACTTCAATCTTCTGTGTCATCCACACGAAATTTTGGATAAATATTTGGCTATGAAAATAAATACTACTAAAAAATCAATTTATTTAGAGAAAAATTATGTAAGTAACAATCAAAATCCATAATGTTAATATTGTTGATATTATAAATTATATTAATATTATAAATAATGTAAGAACAGACAAATATTAATATTGTTAATATTATAAATAATATTAATATTATAAATAATGTAACGAGAGAAAAATAATTTTAGAATAGAATTATTATAATTAAAATGATTCTTAAATATTTTATTATTAAAGTTAAAAGAGTATATAATTAGAAATTTAGTTATTCAGTTCATTTTTAAAAAAAATCATCATCTTTCTAATTTTTTTTTTCATTTGCTCTTTATTCTCTTTAAGATTATGACCTTCTCGCTCATCAGTTTAACAATCGAAGTTCGTTATTAGACCCTTAGTAGTGAGTTCTACAAGATTGTCCAATCAAAATCTTTGATAGATTATTTTAGAATTGTAAAGATTATTTATATTTTTAATATTATTAATAAATATATTTATTGATAATAATATTAAATTTTTTTTAAATATAGATTTGTGGGTAAAATTTATAGATAATATAAAATTTATCTATAGATTTGTGAGTAATAATATGTAATGCGGAATTTACTTACGGATTATTATTTGTAGATAATATCCGTAAGTTATTTTACCTACGAATTTATATGTGTAAGTAATATCCATATGTAATGCTGAATTTACCTACGGATTCAGATTTGTGAATAAAAATTCATAGATAATATTAATTTTTTTATAGTGAAATTTGTTGAAAAAAAACTAATTCATTCAGTACAAAATTTTAGTTGTTCTATGTATATTTTAATTCAAAATTGTTAGATTATAAATTGTTTATTTTTTATGGGACTTTGTTAATTTTTTTTTTACTCATTTCTATATTTTTATATATATAAATTCTATTTGGTATTAATTATTTGTTCTATAGGTTCTATTTGCCTATTCTAACATGAATTAAAGATGAGGACAATTAATGATATATAAATAGATGTAAATCTCATTATATAAACCAATTTTATGGGTTGAGTTAGGTTTAAGTCCACCTCGTAATAACTCTTTATTAATTAATTTCTCCTCTACTCTATCCTTCTATTATTTTTTTCAAATTTTTATAAATGTTTTATGATTAAAAAATTTTGAAATTCAATTAGTCGATTTTCTTGTTAGTCGATTTTTTAACTTTTTTTTACTAGAGATCCAACATGATTCTAAAATCAATTTATATACTCTTTAAATTGTATAAGATTAAATTAAATTTAAAAATTTTAACATTCAAACTAAGGCTTAAACTTTTTGTTTATGACAAGTCTAACTGGTTCCTTCTGAATTTAAACAACCCAAAATGGATGAATGAAAGGTTATTGGTATTTTACTGAAATGTCAGATAAATAATGGGTTCAATGCGTGTTAGCTAATATTTCCTTCTTTGTATTACGTGTTTGAGAAACCAATTGTTTTCGATTTATTCATTTTTGTTGGATAGTGTACCATGGGTCTCTTTCACAATGTATATGCTGGTTGATCTGAAACGACATTTATATAAATTCAATCAAATAAATTATATTTATTTATTTTTAAATATAATTAAAATTTAAATTAGTTTAAATTTATATGCATTTAATTTAGAAAAAAAGCTTCAACTTTGAGGATTTTCTGATTGAATTTCTTTTTTGAACACAAACTGTGTATTCTTAATTAATTATAAAGTTAATTTGGAAGAAGATTTGGGGTTAAGAAACGGTTGACAATTTAAAAATTAATTGAAATTAAAGCAATTAGGTAAACTAGTGAAAACAAGTTAAGTGTTTGAGAGGGAATCTTTTAGGATTAAAGATTGACACAAGGATTAAGTCTTAATCCTGAAAAAGAAGTTCCACTCACACACGTAAGATAGATCATATAATTGTGATGACAAGAAGGTCATCCAATATAATGAAAAATTACTTGTCGAGAATTTACAGTGTTTTATCAAATCATATCAAAATGCATTTTATTGATAAAACTGAATCGACTATTTTTATGTGAATCACATTTTTGTTTGTTTGTTTGTGTGTTTCTTATGTGAATCCCATTAGTCAAATGCGAAACAAATTTGTACAAAAAAACTATTTGGCTTTTTCAATGAGAACAGTTGTTGGAGACATTGAATTTCGAATGCACTTTAGATGGGAATAGAGGTGAAGTTCATCGAATGCGTATAATTTAGCTTATAGTATATAGGTTTGTTCAAAACTGCTTTAAAAAGTCTAATTAGATTTAAACTTAGCCATTAAATTCACTAGTGAAAAATAAAAGTTACAGTTTATACACCTCCCTGCTCAAGATTTAAAAAAAAATTGTTTTGACAATTTTAAAAATAAAATGAAGGGAACATTCTCTTTTCTACTTTTTCTTTTACGAAATAATTATTTTTTAATTTTTTTTATTAATAATACAGACGGTTTTAAATACTAATAATTTTTTAATATATAAAATAATTTAATTTAATTAATATATGTAGTTTGCTCGCTAAAATAAAAAACTTATCAATAAGACATATTATTATCTTGCATTCATTGTTTATATAAAATATCTCAAGATTTGGAGAAAATATATGATCACAAACATTTTTATGATGACTAAAATAAATTTTTTATGTGAGTTTTGGAATCGTCTTAGATTCAAACGACATAAAAAATTCAATTTCAAACTGATTTGCCTTTAATTATCATAAAAAAATAACATATTCTATATTAGCTAAAATTACGTTCATCATAGAAAATAAAATATAACTTTGTATAACATATAATATTTTAATCATAATAAGATGTGTTTTTTTAAGACATATAAGATTTTAAACATTATATAATTTATTATTTTCTATAGATGGTTAAAAGCAATTCAGGACTAGAAAATAATATTTTTTATGGTAGATTTAATAATAATAAAAACAATTTATATTTTTCTTAATTTAAAAATAATAAATAAATAAAAATCTTTAAAAATTACGAAAATTGTAATGAAGCACATTAAGTTAGTCATAATTTGTATCACTTTTTGTCAAACAAAAATATCAAACATTCCTCGCACTATGTTTGATTGCGGGAAAGAAATAAAGAAAATAAAAATTAAAGAATAGATAAATTAAGAAAGAAAAATAAAAATGAATAAAATTATGTGTTGAATTGTTATGTTGAAGAAAAAAAAGTGAAATCAAATATTTTGTTTAATTGATTTAAAAGTCGTGGGTCATTATACAAATTTTCATCAATTTAATCTAAAAAAAAAAAAGTCATGGTTCCCTCTAATTGAAATTATATTCAGAATTTAATTCAAAGAAATGGTGCCCTACTTGCTAGCTTTTCATGACTTTTTATAATTGGTTGTTTATATTTGTTTTATGCACAACTTGAGATTGATATTTTAAAAAAAAACATTTCTAAGTTTTTTACTGAGGCAGTTTTGTGTTTTTCTTTGTCTAGACTTTGTTTATACAAAAAAAAAGTTATTTTTTTAAAATTAATTATACATCTCCCTTGTATTTCCCCTACATTTTAAATTCTCATTGGATTCATCGCCAGTAATCAGAATCTTCAATATGTATTTAAGGATTTTTATAAACTTGCTACTACAATAGTAACATTTAACATGAGACATAATAACGCTAATAAAATATGATATAATAATATTAAAACAATAAACTTATAATATAAATTATGATTAAGTGGCGGCAGTACCTCCATACGCTGCCGCGACGTTCGCGCACTACACCTGACCTTCTTCTCACCTCTTCACGGCGTCATACCTCTACACGTAAGTTTGAAATATTTTAAATTTTTAATTAAATATTTGTATGTATGTGTTGATTACTTAGTAATTTAGAATTTGTGAAAACTTTATTTAGTGAATATTTGATGGAGGAATCCTAACATTGAAGAGAATCACTACAAGAAAAACATGAAATAGAAACTAATTTTTAGAGACTAATAATTAGTTGCAATAGTAACTAAATTAGAGACCATTCTAGAAACTAAAAAAAAAATTAGTTTCTATTATTGTTGGAGATCCCACATCGACTAGAGATAAGGACCTTTTCATAGTATATATGTGGGTGCAAACCTCAACCCTATGAGCCGGTTTTATGGGGTTGAGTTAGGCTTAAAGTTGAGTTAGGCTTAAAGTCCACTTTCGTAATATGGTATCAGAGCCATTTCGAGCATATCCTAGCGAGTGTTTGTGTTGGGCCACCCGCTATCGGGCCGCTATCGGACCACCCATAATATATAGTCCCACGTACGAGCTTCTATCTATCACTCTCGACGTGAGGGGGGTGTGTTGGAGATCCCACATCGACTTTTCATAGTATATATGTGGGTGCAAACCTCAACCCTATGAGCCGGTTTTATGGGGTTGAGTTAGGCTTAAAGTCCACTTTCGTAATAATTATTGTTAAATAGTTTCTAAATTGGTATCTAATTAGCAACCAATGTTTTAGAGACCAAATTTAGAAACTAAATAATTGGTAGTGAATAGTGATAGATTTGGAGTTGCAAAAAATTAGCACGAAAAAACTTCAAATGACCTTAACTTTTGACATAGAAGTTGGATGGAGATACGTAAAAAATGAAAATTGCTAGAAATGAGGTAACGAATCACGTGGCCAGATGGTAATCGGGGTGGATCAAAATTCCAAAAATCTACCATTTACTATTATTTTTTTATTTTTAAGTATTATTTAGGTATTTTGAGGTTTTAGTTCTCATACTTACACTTGTCAGAAAATTCTGAAATTTTGCATGATTTTCCATTATGATTATATTACATTCACAAATTTATTACTCACATTACATTACATAATGTTATGTGTGTGTTTTAACATGAAATCTTATTATTTCAGTGTTTATTTTGGATATAACATGTTGAGTGGGAGGAGAAGTGCAAGTGTAAAGAAACTCACTTGGATGCACCTTAAGGTAAACATGTATAACACTTTAGAATAACATAAAACTTTTTCATATATTTATAGAATTTTCTGTAGACTTTAATATTTAAATTATGATATCACATACATTATTGTTTTGGAAATTTGGTAGCTCATGCAAGATTATAGTATATATATATATATATATATATATATATAATAATAATATTTTTTATAAAAAACTTATAACGACGGTTTCAGTTTAAAACTGTCTTTAAAAAATATTTATAATGACGATTTCCAATTAGAACGTCGTTATAAGTGACTTTTTTTTAAAAATTTTAATTATTTGGTATAATAATGATAGTTTATAGCACAGGTTGTTAGTGTGATTTTATAATGATAGTTCTAATAGTATCGTTATAAACAGTTGATTTATAACAAGATCCGTAATAACGATGATTCGAAAATCGTTTTTATATTATTTTTTAATCGTTATTAATGAATTTTTTTTATTAGTACACAATTATACTTATTTTTAAATATTATTTATAATAAAATAATAAACCTTCAAATTTGAGATGAATTGAAAAATGAAGTAAATCTTAAATATTTGTGTCAATTGTAAATGTATTTTGTCCATTCTTATTTTGATATCATGGTGCATGCATTAATCGGAAATGTGTATATCATGGTGCATTAATATTGATGCGGAAGATTTGATTATGTGGCCCACTGGAAATACATGAAAGATATTGAAAAGATATGTCAGATTTTCAATTGTCCCACTTTTGTCGTAAGATACATAGCTACATTGCATAGTAACTCGTTGAGTTCTATTCAGGATTTCATGAACCAATAGTCAAATTGTGAACCAATAATGCCTCGACTTAGATATGAAGATAAAGATGTAAAGATAATTGTGGCACATCACATTTTTACATGATCAAAATTAACACTGATGTCCCCTACATTTTATTTTTACATCACTTTTATAAATCACCTTTTGATAATACTTTTTATGAGCCTCTAGATATATAAACCGTTGTAACTAATTTATATTTATTGAAAATTGGTTAATTTAATTAAAAGTATCTATAATTATTATATTTTAAAATAAATATTAATAAATGAAAAGAAAATAATCGTAGTAGAGTTTTAATTTTGAAACCGAATTCTTCAATTTGTACAAAACGATGTTCAATATTCACCATTTATAAACTAAAATAATTAATAAAATTTTGATTAAAATAAAGATGGTTAAAACTTACAACAAAAACAAACAAAAAATATGAATGGTGGCTACTGTTTTCAGAAGATATCATAATGTAGGAAAAAGATTAAGTTCATATGAACCTTGGATTCTTCGTGATTTTTTTTCTTCTTCAAATGACACGTAAGTTCTTTGCATGTGCAATCATGTTTCACGTGTCAATCGACAAGATCAGGAATCTTCCGTTCCGTCCACACGAAATTTTTGGCTATGAAAGGGAGGAAAATAACTTGAAAGTACTTATTAATATAAATGGAAAATAAAGAAGAGGTTAATTTATTCAATACAAAATTTTATTTGTTATATAGATATTTTAATTCAAATTTGTTAGACTATAACTTATTTAATTTTGTACGGGGCCTTTTTTATATTTTTGTATCTATTTCTATATTATTTTAATTATAATTTTTTTAAAATATTAAATATTATCAGACTTATTAAATCGTTATTGAATACGTCTAATTAGTTAGATTAATTAAAATTTGTAATAAGTTTCCATTCATATTGTATAATATTTTATGTTATATAGATAGATATTTTCTAACTTTTTTATTTTTATATTTAAATTGGTAATTTCCTATTTTCATTCATTTTTCTTCGGTAACATTTCATAAAACAATTCCATTATTTGAATGTATAAAAAAAATAATAATAAATAAACTTTTTAAAGATCAATTTAAATTTAAAATATTTTAAAAAATATTTAAAAATTAATTGAAGTGTTACTGTGCATAAACCTACTTTGATCTTAATATTACCTTCTTTTTCTTTTTATCAGCAAAAAATAAATAAAATAAAATGAGACACTTCAGAAGTGTCTCAACCCTTATACAAAACACCAAAACAAGTTTCTTAACACCCTACCAACACAGGCTCCAACAAATAATACACTACAAACAAACCATAAAAAAACCAGTTCAAGATGTAGGAGTCCAACAAATAATATTACATCAACCTATCAAGAGATCACACTCTCAAAATAGGACATGCACCCCACAACTAAACAGAATCTTTGCCAGCAGGCAAATGTATCAAACCAAGTGATAAAACTCAACACACCGATCCTACAAGAGGAACAAGTATACCAAATAGATCACACCCTTAATACAGGACACACACCCAACAACAAACAGAGTCTTTGCAGCAAGCTCAAGACCACCAAGAACCCAAGTGCCAATACCAACAAACCCATACATAACTAGAGAAATCCTTCCAGAGACCTGCAAGAAGTAATCATAGCCAGATAGACCTGTGCACAACTCAAAACACCTTCCAAGCGCAACCCAAGGCCACAAACCTCAATCCAACATCGCCGGATAGGAGTAACCATTGAAACCTGCACAAAATACACCACTACTACCAATTCTGGGTAAATTCGTTAGTTAAATAACACAAAAAATCAGTCTTTCAAATATCTCATACAACAAAGAGGTTTCAAACACCAATTTGAGTAGGAGAAAACGGCCAATTTTTCTTTTACTGTGACCCAAGACCAAGTCTTCCTTTGTACCACAATAAAAACCTCCATTAAGTCCACCCGCCCATTCTCGAACACAGCCTTATTCCTGTGATTCCAGATTTCACTTACAATACCAACCCAAATGTTCCTCAACACCTGATAAAGGCGTGACTTACACCTATAGAATTGAACATCCTAAAATGCATTTTTGCATCAAATTAACCTTAATATTACTTAATGTTGAAGTTTAGACTTTTTAAACTCATTTGTTTAGTACAGCAATAAAAAAAACCTTAATAAAAAAATTAGAAGTGAGTTATAACTTATTTATCAATTTCACAAGTCTAGCTATTACTAGGTAGTGGTTGCTTCTTTATTTTATTTGAACTATAAACAAGTTATCAATTTAAGTTTGAATTCAATACAATTGGTTGATCACGCTTTTCTACCTACAGTGATTTGGTTTCTAAATAGATTTAGTGAATTTTTTGACATGACATCATCCAATAAATTTATAATTTATAAAGTAAATGAAGAATGCGATGTTACTGAGTATGACGTGAGAGAAAATTGGTACTAAGGTATGTTTAAGAGAAATTATGGGTTAAGTAAGTTCAAGACAAACTTATCATGTCTCACGTATTAGATTTTTTTTTAATACCTAAAAATAGAATTCATAAGTATTATCTATAAAATATTTAATTTTTTAATTGTTGTTAAAGATTTATCACACGACCTTGTACATATTATATTAGGATCAAAATTTACTCATCATATTAAACATAAATCCAAAATACATATACGAATATATACTAAAATCACCAGAAAAAAGTCACTCAGTTTAAATATGTTTACTCTAACCGATTAGACAATCAATTATTTTAAGAAGAAAGAGACTTTTAACTTTTTTTGCTGCATTTATAATTGGTAATTTCTTAATATAATTGATCATTTGATTTAATCAAAATAATTAATTGTTGTTTAGAATAATTTATTTTATATTTAAGATAATCAATTATTTCTTAAGAAATTGATTATTTATACATTATTAACTCAACTAAGTTTTGGAAGTATAAAACAATTAATTATGTATGAAAATAGTCAATTATTTTGTTGCTCATAACATCCAATCCATTAATTAACATGTAACTGTATTCAACTTGACAAAAAAAGAAAGAAAACTTCTCCTTACCTGTTTTTCAATTCCTAAACTTACAAAGAATTAGATATTAATTCAATTTAAGTATGGTTGAAAAATAAAATTTAAATAATTTTATAACCTCTAATTTCCCTTTTTATATCTTTTGGAAAAAACTTTGGTGGAACTATATCAAAAGTGGTTTTATTTTGACCCTTTGTTGTGCTTTTCCCGACTCATTGTAATTGGTTCTTTATACTTGTTCTGTGCACAACTTGAGATTGGTACTTTTTCTTTTAACTTTTCTAAGTTATTTATTGAGGCAGCTTTGTTCTATATTCTTTTCACTACTAATAGTAAGACTTTTGTTTATAAAAAAAAAAAAAAAAACATTTTTTCTATATGAATGATACATCACCTTGTATCGCCCCTGCATTTTAAATTGTCATTGGAATCATCGACAGTAATCAGAATTTTCAACTTTTGTTATGGATTTAAGGATTTTTATAAACTTGTGATTACAAGAGTAACATTTAACATGAGACATAATAACGCTAATAAAATATGATATAATAGAATAAAAATATAATAATATTAAAATAATGAACTTTCTGTATTAAATTATACACTTTATTTAAAATTAATTTTTAATTTAATTTATTTATAAATTATGAAAATTAGTCAGTATTTAATTTTAATATTCTAGTAAATAATATAATTTAAATTATGTGTGACAATAATTATAATTATAAATAGATAAGATAAAATGTTAAATACAAAATTATTATATATTATCCTATAAATTAATATTAATAAATTATTCAAAATTCAATACGACTACTTAGATAACTACAACCAGTAGCAGACACTACACCCATAAATCATGCGGCAAAAACAAAGGCGACCAATGTTGCAAACTGCAAATATTATTCTAACGAAAACATGTTTCTGTAATGGCACAATCATGATTATACAAAATAAACCAGTGAGTAACATAGAACAATGGTGACCAAATTATTCATCTGAACTCAGTTAAACCAGTAAGTAACATAGATCAATTGTGAACAAATGATTTAACTGAACTCAAAGTCAGCAGCGAGAGAATTCACTAAGGTGATAATATCAGAAGTTCTTGATAAAATTATAAATGTGATTGCTGACATCCTCTGCAGCTTCTTGGTTGTTGAAGTGAGCAACCCCTTCCTGCACAACCACTTCCTCCAAAAATGGCACATCTCTCTTGAAAGCACCACTCTCTATGTAGTCTTTGGTCCCCAGTGAGGTGTAAACTATATCCAAATCACCTGTAATGAACTTCACAGGAACTTTGACTTGAACTCCAGTCCATGCTGCTGTGAGCTCCCAATTGCTGTAAACGTAACACAGATTAATAGAATACTGTTTGAACCAATAAAAGCCATAGACATGGAAAGCCTAAATTTCATTGTTATCCATGGACAGTGTATCTTCCACTTTGGAACATGCATCAACATATGTAGGAAAAAGCAGCCATAGGAACTTACAGGTTGAGATTTCTATAGTAGTTGAGGCCACCAGTTAAGCCTGTCTTGCCAAATTTAGAAGCATAGTAAGTCAGATCTTCCTGTGAGAGCCAAGATGGAAGAGGCCTTGATGGAAGGGACCCTGAAGCAAGGGGATTGGAACCCGCTCCTTCTTTGGGGAGGATTGGTGGTCCTGGTCTCCTACTTGTAAGCATGTTCTTGATTGCTTCTTCGATATTATTGTCATACAGAGTTTCCATCTTGCCTGGTTCCTGCCACACGAATTAGGTACCATAACAACCACCAAAATATAAGATCACCATTCTTTCAATGTCATAATCTACAAAACTGTTTCTTGAACTCTATCGCTAACCAACTTTAACCATTTTGATTAAACCATCCCAAATTTTGCTCTGTATCCATTTTCTTTTTGTTGTCTATTGTCTGAATTAAATGGGACAGGATCCATAATTTGGAACCTTGGGAGACAAATACAAAGAAAAAACAAATCGGATGTTGAAGCTAAAACTAAAACTCCGCAGGAAGCAAGAAATAGATGTATGTATGTTTGAGTAAAATCAGGTAAAGAAATTCAATTTGACATAGAAATTGAGATAGGTAAAAGTAGATGAGCCCCAACAGCAATTAAGTAACTCCATCTAACTTTTGTACTTTGGAGTAGAGAAAAAGCCATAAATAGGAATAGGAATAAGAAACATAAGAGGCAATATTAGGGGCTATAAATGAAGAAGGCAGAGGAAGCACCTGGAATCTGCAGACGTAGTAGTCATCCCCATAAAGGGCACGCATGGCATCAACGGGCTTCACTTTTGGGTTTCTGGGCATGAAAGGGACGCTGAGGCAAACATAGGCCTTGATTCTATCAGGTCGAAATAAACATGTGTACCATCCTACTAGGGCTCCCCAATCATGGGCAACGAGGAAGACTTGATCCACACCGAGTGAGTCAATGAGTGCCACGACGTCAGCCACGAGGTGCAAGATGGTGTAGCTGCTCACCGAAGGCGGGGCATCGGTGTCTCCGTAGCCACGCAGATCAGGAGCCACGGCGCGGTACCCGAGGGCGCTGAGAGCCAGAATCTGGTGGCGCCAGGAGTACCAGAGCTCGGGGAAGCCATGAAGGAACAAGACGACAGGGCCCTCTCCTTTCTCTGCTACATGCATTTTGATGCCATTCACTTCCACTGTCCTGTGTTCCACGCCTTCCATCTCTTCTCTGGTGTGAATACTGTAAGAGCCCTCTCTGCCCTTTTAAATAGATAGGACAATCCAAACCGATCACTTTCCGGATTGCAGGCGGCTGCATGTAGTTAAATCTTCTATTAAATTACATTAAAGAGTTAACTTTATGTCTATATTATAAGTGCTTTCATATCGACTAAATAGTGGTAGCCTTATGCATTACTAGTTTCATCTTTATATATAATCAAAACTTATGAGAGTAATATATATTTAATGTTGACCGAGTGATAGAATGAAATTGTGCGCGAACAAGCAAACCGTATTTATAAATAGGATAAAAAAACATAGTACATTTGTTCTTATAAATAATTGGTGTAATATTTTTTTTTACTGATTCATCATATTACATCAGTTAAGTCATCTAACCCATGTAATATATGACCCATACTAAAAAAATGAATTTTTTATCATAAGGAGTTGGTGAGTCATAAACATCACATAAGTAACCACTTACAGACACACGGGTAACCAGTTTTGCGTGTGAGAGTATATGTGGAGGAACATGTGGCTGGGTAACCAGTTCTGGTAGGATTATTACATTGGTTCAGTCATCTAACTGATGTAATATATGATTTTTACATCAATTAAGTCTTCTTACCGATGTAATATATGATTTTTATTAAAAAAAATTGATTTTTTGTCCATGAAGAGTGAGTGGTCATAAACGTCACATAAGTAACAACTTACATATACACGGGTAACCAGTTTTGCATGTGCTAGTACATGTGAAGGAACTTATGGCTAGGTAGTTCTGGTAGGTTATTACACCGGTTAAATTATCTAACCGATGTAATATATGGTTATTATTAAAAAACAATTGAATATTTTTCATGCATAAACGTCACATAAGTAACCACTTACACACACGGGTAACCAGTTTTCTATGTGTCACATAAGTAACCATTTACAGATACATAGATAACCAGTTTTACGTGTACATCAAGTCATATATTATATTATAGAGTCACGTCTGCAGTATCAATTAATACCACATAAGTGATATGAAGTCCGTGTTAGTGAAAGAAGATATTAATAAAACATATTTCAATCAAATTTTACATAGATGTGCTCATTTGTATTAAAACTATTTATTATACTACATGTGTTTATTGACTCTGTATAAAATTTAATTGTTAGATCTGGAACTCTGACAGCAGTTTCCTTTCAAACTATAGAGATCCGAGTCTAATATAAAATATTATTAAGTTCGTCTCTTAACAGAAATATATTTTTAAATTAATTTTTATATGCAGTTATTTCCTTTTTTTCTCTAAAACTTTATTTTAAAATTTACAATAATCACAATATTAAGTGATAAAATGTATATTTTATTTTAATAAGTGTGATATATTAACACCCAAAAGTACTTTGTATCTCTGTATTGTAGCATTTTTTTATTTAGTCACAAGTCACTGTTATAAATTTTTATTACTAAAAACTGATTGTCTATTCTATTTTGACACATGATACATGACTTACTTTTTCATATCGTTTATTATTTTGTGGTCCACAATTTTACCTTAAGATATTGGTAATGGCAGTGGACTAAGGATGGATATTTTTATCTTTTAGATATTTTTTTATATGATGAAAATTATCTCAAATTTATTGAGTAAACAAATTGTTTTAGTAGAACGATGGTTTTTAACTAGAGTATTTAGTTTAACGAGAATCAATAATTTATATTAGGTTTTCTTGTATTTAGTATAGTTTTTTTTTTCTTGTATATATTCGTTTGTTCCAATTTTATATACTTTATCATTCTTTTCATACTTTACATTTACACCACAAAACAAAGATGATATTAAAGAATATGGAATTTAAAGTAATAAATAAGATTCGCGTTTTAATCTGGTTCGTTAAACGACAACTTGTGACCTTTTGCCATTACTTTTCCCACATTTTTTAAAACAAAAAATAATTGTCGACTCTCATAGAATTAATCGAATAGAAGAAATAAAATATTCATCAAATTCCAATTTGTTTGAGTATTTTTACACAAACTACCTTTTTCTCTCTCTCTCTCTCCCTCCCTTTATTCTCTTTATTACTTAAAACTAATTCATGCATCATTCAGCAACACCAATCTATAGTTTCTGTATATATCATCCAAGCTTATATGATTTATTTATTTATTTTAAAAGTGATTGTAAGAGTTTTTTTTATTTATTCTGGATTTTACAGGAGTTCAAGTTTAATTTTTTAAATTAAACATCTAATTAAATTTATTCAAGTTTTAATCAATGTGGGAATGTTTTATCGCTTTCATCTCTAATTATTAAAAAAATACGTGTTAATTACCCTACCGAAATATCGCTTGTTTTGCATGGAGGTTCAATTATAATATGTAATTATTTTTTATTATTATATTTTTAATATTTGTTATTTTTAAATTGTATATTTTAGCATATATAAGTGCAATTAGAATGTATAATTATGACAATCTCTTTAATAATTAATAAATAAATAATGTAATATTCTCATGTAACATCTATTTTTATAAAATATATGAAATCTTCTATTGTATTTAATGGATATATGAATGATGGAATTAGTATTGAAATTTTATATGACAACATTTAAAGAAATATTTATAAATGATTAGTTTGATTGATTCTTTTTGCATGAATTAAAAATGTTATAGAATTTCTTTTCATTAGCTTATCCTTGCTTTTTTTGTTGTGTTGTCAACTGCGATGACGGTACTACATACACGAGCAGATGATCATACAAATGTTGGAGGGTTTGGAGAGTTTTAAGATGTAGTTTTGAACCTTATATTGTTAATATTTGTATTTCTATAAATCATAATCTTGTTATAGAAATATGTTGAAAAACTTTAAATTTGTATAGAAATCGGTAAAACTTATATTGTAATAATTAGATGTATTTTTTTGAGTGTTTCATAAGAAGAATTTTCATGAATTACTACGAGAACAAATTTGTTATCCCAATTTAATTTTACTCAGTTAAATTCAAGAATAATAGAGTTCCAAAGCTAAATTGCAAATTATCTGAGTGAAATCTAATTTACTCTTTATTTAAAGAAACATAAAACATGATGTTTGGAAAAGATAATTTATTAAGTGAATCAAATTTGCACAACCAAATAAGAAATCTATAAAAAAAAGGTGTATTTTATCTAGAGATGAATTCATATAGTAATCAAAATTATTCGATGAATATATAGAGACAAATTTAAGACATTCCATCTTTTAAAGATTTGTCCAATAAACTCAAATTCTGACAAGTGAAATTTATAAAATTTTACTTAAATAGAAGGTTTTTGAAAGTTGGAAAGATCAATAGTTAGGAGAAATAAGACGAAAACAAGAGTGATAACTTTAAGGAAAGGCAACCTTGAACTTTAGAAAACAATTAGGTATAATTACCTTATTCGTCCCTATATTTATGGTTAATATTTAATTTAGTACAGTGGTTTTTAAAAAATCAAATTGGTCTCTATGTTTTTTAAAATGTATCCAAATTGGTCATTTCCGTTAAGTCGCATCTTACGGCATCAAGTGTTGTTTACATGACAGAAAGAGGTGGGATTGAGAGATATGAGGTGTCAAGTGGCAGCGTCCCCTAAGGCCGTAACCCCTGCATTGTCGTCGACAGCATCTCCTTCCACCGTTGTGGCTCCTATTCTGCGACCAAGCCTCCGACAATATCTCCTCCAATCACAGCGTCATTGTGTTGTGTGACGACGTGTAGGTTTAGGGTTTAAGCTTATATATAAGATTTGTACAACACTTATATATTATAATTTGATTTTATCTCTAGTAGTCAAAATGAGATATTAAACAAGGAAGATACTATAAATAAAAAAAATACTTCTACATACCAAACATAAATTATAAATGAAATTTACTTAATAAAAAAACATGAATTTAGTATATTATGAAAGATAAATGTAAATGAATTCTTTACATTGTTACTTTGTAACGGTTCTCCCTTGTTTTCTACTTCATTATTAATATATGAAGTAGAAGTTGACATATGTGTGGAGAAATACTTATTGTATTTAAAGAGGAAGTACAATAATAAATTTATAACCTGCTTAATAATAATAATAATTAATTTAAAAAAAAAAAAAAAAAAATTTTTAAATTTCACTATAAAAATTATTTTTTTTTTTTCTTTAAAATTGTTTTTTTTTTCTTTTTTTTTTTTTTTATTTATTTTTTTTTTTTAAATTTTTTTTTTTTTTTTCCCTTTTTTTCTTTTTTTTATTGTTTTCAGTTTTTCTTTTAAATTATTTTTTTTCC
>Ga0123342_1006107_pt1 | contig 16929 bp, 13 predicted proteins | sample Turbeawhitnodule_FD_89960 | JGI IMG/M metagenome (GOLD analysis project Ga0123342, IMG submission 89960) | Root nodule microbial communities of legume samples collected from Mexico - Turtle bean Mexico white nodule | ecosystem: Host-associated > Plants > Roots > Nodule | place: Mexico: Nepantla... | reverse complement strand
TGCCCAAGAATTTCAACCCGCATCGCAATCCTCGCATAAGACACGTCATTAACGACGTCGCTAAACACGTGTCTTAACCCATCAAGGCTTTATGAGGCAGGCGGTGCCAATCGGGCGGTTACAGATTTTCTATGGCTATAGCGCCGCGTTCGGGAGCAGTCACACTAAATGTTAGGCTACTTAAGGCCGGCGTGCACATTGAAGATGCATTCAGAGACACTGCCGATCCCGATGAAGTCGAAAACGTTGCAACGTCGGGCAGAAGATTGCCGGATGAGGTCGAAAGCGTCGCACCGTCGGAGAGTAGACTCTTTATTGATACCCGGCGTGGTCGTCCCAGTTGGGCGTCGCTTCTGGCGGATCTTACGACGTATGAGCCGGATCTTTGGACACAGTCCTCTTCGGCGGTGCTTTTCGTCTCGGTGGAAGATGGGGGTGGAGCTAAGCGGAGTATCGTTCTGTGCTTCGGCGGAGGGCACTTCCTCATTGACCCTGCAAAGATAGAACGCAATTTCGGCCTGAAGGTCGTCCTAAATACTGTGTCCCGACGCAACCTCCGCAGTCTTGATAGCACCACTCTCGACGCCACGACATTTCAGCGGCGAACGCAAGCCAGTCGAGATGCTGACCTGGCCGGCTTTGGGATAGACGTTCAGCGTGACCTCCTGCGTGTGGCGGCTGGCTCCCCATCGAACAATGCCTTTGCGAAGTTTGTCGCAGGCCGAGACAGTTTGACAATCACCTGCACGCTCCAACCGGAGCAGCTTCAGGCCAAGCTCGCAGAGTGCCTCCTAGCCTTTCAAGACAACGCGTATCAACGGGACTACGAATGGATCGACAATGTCCAGATGGTTACAGACTCGCAAGAGATCGAGCAACTGGACGCATCCTTATATCAGGAAATCGTGGCACTCCGGGCGGGCGGGCAAAGCGATCTCCACATGTGTCCACCGGAGATCGTGGATTACATCGAAGGCCAGGATATAGCCTATTATGGCAGGGGCTTCTCTCGCGAAAAGACCTGGCATGCGCAACTCGACATCATCGACTATGTGGCTGAGCTCAATACGGTGAACTTCGCCGACTCCATTGAAGTAATCAAAGCCGACCATTTCGTCCACATGCATGAAGACGAAGAGACGCGATCGAAACCCAAATGGAAAGTCTATGACTGCTTCGTTTACGAATGCGAGGTTGATCACCAGACCTACGTCCTCTACGCGGGAACATGGTATCGGGTCAGCGAGGCCTACAAGAACCGAATTGATGCATATTTTCAATCGCTGGTCAGGCCGCCACTAGTCGCCCAGAGCACTGCAAGGAATGAGCAGGAACTAATCGCTGAGCTTAACCAGCGGCCCGACCTGTTGATGATGGACAGGACGAAGGTGAATCCTCGCGGGGTGAATAATGGGAACCTTGAGGTATGTGACTTCTTCTCCCTTCAGCGTCAACTGATACATCTGAAAGACGGCCATTCATCTTCCTCCATTAGCCATTTATGGATGCAGGCGGTTACGAGTTGCGACGCATTGATGTCAGACGCCGCCTTTCGAAATGGGGTTAGACGTCAAGCACGGCGCCGACAGGGAGAAGCACCCGTTAAAGCGGGTTTCGAGCAACTTCTGCCTCCGGGCAGCCAAGGGCGTGTCGATACTACTGCGTATACGGTAGTTTACGGCATTCTTCGCAGGAGAAAGCGTAGAGCCAATTCGTTAGACATCCCTTTTTTCAGCAAGGTGAGCCTTCAGGCGCCGGCATCGCTGCTAGCAAAGTATGGCTACGGGGTGGAGATGCACCTCATCGAAAAAATCGATCCTGTAGTGCCGGATGTCGGTGAAGCAAATGGCTAAAACGCAAGGTCATGGAAATCCAAACTGGAGCCGTGACGAGACAATCCTGGCCCTGGATTTGTTCTTGCGGCTCGGTGGGAATGTCCCTTCGCCAAAGTCGAAGGATATCAAAGAATTATCCGAGCTCCTGCGTTCGCTTCCCTACCATGCAGAGGCAGCGAAGCAGTCGACGTTTCGAAATCCTGATGGCGTCGGCTTCAAGCTGATGAATATCCGCCAGGTGGCTACCGGCAAGGGGCTTGGCAATGTCTCCAACATGGATCGACTGATTTGGGCAGAGTTTGGAGTGCGGCCCGACGAAGTTCGCCGGATCGCCGCGGCGATTAAGGCCGGCGTCACAGCAGCGGGTTCGGAGGTCCTTCCGGAGGTTGACGAGGAACTTCCGGAGGGTCGTCTGCTCACCGCACTTCATATCCGGCGCGAACGAAATCCGAAAGTCAGGAAGCTGCTTCTTGCTGCTCGCCATGCGGCTGGCTTTCGCTGCGAGATCTGCGATTTGACGCGGCCGGATCTCGAGATGTCTATGCAAGAGGCGATGTTCGAAGCGCATCACCTTGTTCCTTTGGCTGAAGCCGGAGAGCGAAAGACGCGGCTCTCCGACCTTGCGCTCCTTTGCGCGTGCTGCCACCGATTGATTCATCGCGCAATGGTCACGCGGGGGAGCTGGGTAAGTGTGGCGGATGCACGAGCGATGATCGTGCCGGCATAGTCCTTGGCACCCCTCTCGGGGCATCCTACGCGTGATCGACAACAATCGTTTGAGATCATATAGCGACGATCCGAAAGCTTAGCGGTCTCGATCTGTCACAAGATCCCAATCCGGGATAATCCTTGGCTCCCCTGCCGGGGCATCCTACGCAGGTCTTCAGCAACAACTGGAGACCCGCATGGCGACGATTAGAAAGCTTAGAGGGCGATGGCAAGCGCAGGTGCGCCGTCGTGGTATGAAGCCCCGAGCGAAAAGCTTCGATAGCAAAGCTGACGCCGAGAAGTGGGCGCGCGATCTGGAAACCCAGGTCGACCGCTTCGGCACCGCGCCAGATACGAAGATCCTTGAAACGACGACGCTCGGCCAGCTATTGGAGCGCTACCAGCAAGAGGTCTCGCCAACGAAACGTGGCTTTACGCAGGAATGCCAGCGCATCGACGTTTTGCGCCGGCATGATCTTTCCCATCGGACGCTGATCGGTCTGGCTCAGCAAGACATCGTCTCCTTTCGCGATGAACGTCTCCGGAATGTCGCGCCGTCGACCGCTCTGCGGGAGCTTGCGATCCTGAGCCATACCATCGAGGTCGCGATCCGAGACTGGGGGATGCCGCTAGCGAAGAATGTGGTGAAGCTCGTCCGCCGTCCCGTCGTGCGGAACGAACGCAGCCGACGCCTGAGCGGAGACGAGGAGCGACGGCTTCTGGAAGGGTGCGACGCAGGGAAGATCGCGTTCCTTAAGACCATCGTGACCCTCGCGATCGAGACCGGCATGCGCAGGGGCGAGATCCTCGGGCTCGAATGGAGTGATATCTCGCACAATCGCCGAGTGATCTCGCTATCGATGACAAAGAATGGGACGAGCCGGGAAGTCCCGCTATCACCTAAGGCGTTCGAAGCGTTGATGGCATGGAAGGAGCTCGCTGACGTCAACGAGGCTAACGTCTTCCCAATGCAAGCAGGAGCGCTTGAACAGGCGTGGCGTCGGCTGCTGACACGCGCGCAAGTTAAGAATCTCCGTTTCCACGATCTGCGGCATGAGGCCGTCAGTCGCCTTTTCGAGCGCGGCCTGAACATAATCGAGGTAAGCAGCATCTCCGGTCATAAGGAGCTCCGGATGCTGAAGCGCTACACGCATCTCAGCGCAGATGACCTGGTAAGACGCCTCGGATAGATAGTCCGCCAAGACACACGCAAAGGAATGTTGCGAAAAGTTGTCACTCTCTCTTTGGTTGCGAACAAAGCGACAACTTTTGAGACCGCAAGCTACCTGAGACGTCAACTTTTCATCCATTCTTGCTGTCGAAATAGCCGATTTGGTTGCTCTAAGTTGACAGAGTTTTACGTTTGGTTGGCATTTTTGCGCCGAGATCGTGGTTTTTCCGAAAGCGTCAATTTGAGTGAAGTCTAAATTAGCCCATAGCCACCGGCGACGCACTTAAGCGGCTGCGGTGGGCCGTCACGGTTCGTCTTAGCCGCGTGGAACACAGTAATCGATTGTTCGCCACCATTGCAGGAAGCCTTGCCTGGTCGCACCGAAAACATATTCGCCGGTCACTCCTGGGAACTTCTCGTGATGACATGCCACGCGCGCTCAGCGAGCACCACAGCCAAGGATCATTACCTCGAGGAGCCGCATAGCCGGATGTGATCCGATCTTACGTCGACTCTATGGACCTTGCGGATTTCCACGCCGACCTCTTGTGTGCAGCCTCCTGATTTCCGCAAACCTCCTTTGCCGGCGAGAACTGGGCTTCCCTATTGTAAGGTTACTGTCGTTGTAGGAGACGAAGTCCTAGAGAAAATCAATGAGCTCGATGGGGATGGCTTTTGCGTCCACCGACATTCGGCGCCCAAACCTCCCATGACATGGCAAAGACATAGAAGCTTTGCCGGCGAGCTCCAGGCCGCGGCGAGATAGAACTTGCGATGTATCAGGAGGTCGCGCCAGCGGAGAACCTCGAGTCAACGAGAACCAAGCCGCCCACGATCGTCTGCATCTCAGGAATTTTTAGCTACAACGTAAGAAGCCAAAAATTGAAACGAGGCCCCCCAATTGGTCGCACCGCAGTTCGCTCACGACTTGCGTCATCTCAGCGAGGTCGACGCTATAAAGTAAGTAAGCGGAAATACCGCTGGAACACTAAGCGGATGCGTTTTCACGATCATCCGAAGGAGAATCTATGCCTACACGAAGAAGCATTTTGTCACAGCGGCTGGATGAGATCGTCCGCATTCGTGTGCTTCTGCATCCGAGGGAGTGGAGGAATGAAGGTGCGTTGATGATGAACAGGTGGTTCGACTACCGGTTTACGTCTCCGCTGGCCCTGACCTTGCTGTTCGGTCAGATCTATCAGGAGAAGTTGCGCGCTCACATCCGCCGACACGTGGATATCGAGAAAGCTGAAACTGTGCACGGCACCACGACGGAACTGCCGAGCCAGCGAGCGAAGTCGTTCACCGCGCTCTGGAAGGCGCGACAAAGGGCTGACGAGTTTTTCTTGCCTTACGATGCATACATTGAGTTCTGCTTTGACTTCTCTTCACGTCGCAAGCGCCGTTGGACGATGTTGCCCAGCCAGCTTCATCCCTCGCCGACGAACAAGGAGGCTTGGCTTGAGTGCTTCGACAAGTTCTACGAAGATCGCGCCCCGCACCTGGTAAGGGGCGCCGGAGCGATTCCTCAATATCGGCTGGAGAACGATCTCGGCTTGCCTGCCCAGGTTGAATTTCGGCGGATTGTCCTTTCCGAATTGAACTATTCCAGTCGCCCTTGGTCAGATCAGATTGCCGAACGGGTCTACGCGAAACGCCATCTGAATCTCGATTCGGCATTAGATCTGGTATTGGCAGAAGACCGTGCTGAGGTAGCAGCGCGCGCCCGGTCCAGCTTCGAAGATGGTGCCTGGCCGGAGGAGCCACTTGTTAAGCTCGCCGCGGTAGAACAGCTGCCTAGCTGTTTCGGGCTAAATGAGACCATTAGCGTGACGCGTTCACCCTGCGCCGCTTGTCCTCTCGCGAACAAGTGCGCGGACTTCGGGAATAGGGCAATGGCTTTCACCGAGAAGATGGCAGGATTTGCCTCGCCGGTCTGGGAGTCAGAAAAGAAGCGCTCCGCGCGGAACACTGCTGCTTTCCGGAGCAGGCAGGTCGGCGCGGTGGAGAAGGATACCTGCGCCGGAGCAGCTTAAAGCGACGCCTCATTCCCGGAGGATGTAATCGTTTCCTATAGAGCTTATTCTTTTCAAGAATATAATAACATAGGGGGCGATTACATCCCCGGGGAACGGAAGCCGCGTCTAGGCTAACCAACGGCGGACTCGTTCCGTCTTCGGCGATGTTTTCTGCCGGTGCCCCTCCTCACCGGTGCCCCTCCTCACGAGCTGCCCAATAGACTCGGTCACTCACGACTTGTGCATCTCCATACCCAGCCTCGCTATAGAGCAAAGTGTCACTAAGATGGAGAATGTCCCCACATGAACGACCTCTTGCAAACTAATCGTATGCACCTTCTCAAGGCTCTTGATCGCTATCTGGCTACTGGTTTCCTCGGCACGCAGCCCGCCGGCGGTCGGTTCGTGGCCTGCCGGCCCCTCTGCTGGAGCCTTTGGGACGATGAGCATCCTCTTGCTCCGAACTTTAACTCGTGGATGGAGGACATTTGTGGCCACGAGTATACGACTTGGCGGCGGCTTGGCGGGACCTGGAGCGCTGCCGCCCGCGCAGCTGCTTATTTTATTGACAATGCTGTGATCGGGGAGCGTGGGCGTCCTATCCGGCCGCAGGGGCTTTGGGTTTCCCATGCGCTTGGCCGGGCGCGTCCGTCTGCCCAGTGGGCATTGAACTCCGAAGCGCTTCTGCGGGGGAATGCAATCGATGCCGAGTGAAGAGCTTAGGTTGCAGTTAGCAGCGATGGTGGCGAAGTATCGTCAGATGGAACTTGATGGAATGCGGGTTCTTCCGCACTCCCGCGATATCCAGCGCCCTCTTTCGAAGCCTCGCATCCGCGTCAAGGCCATCTCACGGCGCCGGTCACTTTCGAGCACCGCAGAGGCCGGGGGCGCCGGCGAGTAGCGCACTTTGTTTCATCCCCCGCACGAGAGTGCGGGGGTGAACCTCATAGCGCTCGGCGAGTGCATCGATCGAAACCTTGTCGACCATGTAGGCCTCTCGCGCCTCGAGGATCTGGTCTAGCGTGAGCACAGGCGGGCGGCCAATGAAGCTTCCCCTGGACCGAGCGGCGGACATTCCGGCCTTTGTGCGCTCGCTGATGATGGAGCGCTCAAACTCTGCCATTGCTGCCATGATGTGGAAGGTTAGCCGGCCACCCGAGGTAGACGTGTCTATCGCCTCGTTGAGTGACCTGAACTCCACGCCGCTCTTTCCAAGACCATTGATGACGCCAATCAGGTCGATCAAAGATCGTCCTAGCCGGTCAAGGCGCCATACAACGAGCATGTCACCGCCTTCGACGGCATTCAGCGCGTCGCCGAGGCCTGGTCGATCGATGATCGAGCCCGAGATGCCCTGGTCGGTGAAGATCGGGTCGCAATCGTTGGCTCTCAGGGCGTCGAGCTGAAGCTCGAGGTGCTGCTCGTTTGTCGACACCCGCGCATATCCAATTTTCCGCATCTGCCTTCCAGAAAGGTGGGACATCTCACCGACCATCATACCCGGTAACCCATTGACTAAAAGGAACCTTTTTGTCCGACGCGGGGTTTTCTGTAGACCGTTGAAGCGAGCTGAATGGAAACAGTGGCTTATGGCGGGGGCGGGTTGGTGAGGCCAGCTATGGGACAAAGGTTCCCTTTTGTCGGCGTGATAACAGCAGAAAGCCTTATGAGATCAGTCCTCACAATTGCCGCCATTGCGACGCTCGTCAGTTCGATCTCGATCGCCAACGCTGGAAGCGCCGATGTTTTTCTCTTCATTGATGCTGGCACCGTGGAGACCAGAATCGAGGGGCTGGACGTCCGCCTAAGAGGAGAACTGACTGACAAGGATGTGACTGAGCGGGATTTCATGCGCCGTCCACGTTTTAGGATTAGCTGCCAGGATGGTGGTCGGCAGCTCCTCGTCATAGACACGGCCGACGACCTGGACCCGTGGCCCGATCTCAAGAGCGACACTGCACTAGATGCGGACGCAAAGCTCGTTTCACAGACCGGCGCTTTCGAACCGCTTGCCACCCGGCTTAAAGCTTATCGAGCAAACGATCTTTTGACAGTCGCTGTCGACATCACCGGTCGAGCCTCGGAGATCGTTCAAACATGGGCGCAGGGTTTCCCAATCAAATTGACGAGCTCGCCGGGCAATGCGTTGTCGAACTTGAACCTCGTGGTCTTCCCCGGTGAAAACAATGCTCGTTTCCGCACCGAGGTCAGCACTGCCGCGAAGGCGTGTTCATTATTGTCCGGCTCTTGACCTCAACGCACCGGCTTCCTTGACGGTTTGATATTGCCCAGGTTGGTGTCGTGATGAAGTGCAAAGCAATATCGCTTCATCATCCCGTCGAGCATTGTCACCCAATCGACCAGGGAGACTCGCCGGCGCGTTTGGCACGTCGAAAGCTGCGAAGCGTATCAGGGCCGCTCGGAACGAGCCAGTGAGCTCCTGTGAGTCAGCGGAAAACGTTTCCATTCATGCTGACGTCTCCACCTTCTCCCAGCCAAGCATGTGCTCGTTCCTGTCGAGCCAGACCTTTCTCGCCTCCCAATCCGGCAGGATGGAGCCCACGAGCTGCCAGAACTCTGGATTATGATTGCGATGCCGAAGGTGGCACATCTCGTGCACCACGGCATATTCGAGCACCGGCTTCGGCGCGAAGATCAGGCGCCAGTTGAGGTTGATCTGGCGATCCCGGCCGCAACTGCCCCATATGTGCTTCTGGTCCTTGATTTGGACCCCTCGCGGCTTCAGGCCATGGCGATCGCCGTGCTGGAGCACGAAGTCCCGCGCATCATCTCGCACGCGACGCTTCAGCCAGAGCCGCAGCGCGCACTCAATCATGGCGTCGGATGAGTCGGGCGTAAGATGAGCAGGCCTCCGAATCAGGAATCCGTTGCGAAAATTGACCTCGACGAGGGAGCCATCGAAAGGCTCGATCGTCACCTTGGTCATTCGGCCACGATAAGGCACCTTGGCTCCGGAAGTGAACCGATAGACACGCACTTGGGCGTTTGCGCGGGCCTCCATATGCCGGGCTGCCTTCAGTATCCAGGCGCGGCGGCGATGTAGAACGGCCTCAATCTGGCTCTCGGTCGCGCCTTCAGGCACGAGCAACTCGAAGGACTGCGGAGTGACGGTCAGGCTCGCCTTTTTCGCCGTCGGCGAGCGTATTAGGCAGTAGTCGAGTTCTGTCGCGCCGATCCGGAACACAGGCATGATCAGTTGCCCACGAAGTGCTTCAAGGCGTAAGCCTCGACTTGGTCGGGAATATCCTTGAGCCGCGTCAGACCGGCTAGGTGCGCCATTGAGCGCACCTGCTGACGAAGGTTTTTCTTTAGCCCGTCCTTCTCCCACCAGCCATTGGGCGCCGTTTCCGGGCTCATGTAGAGTCCTACAAGCCTGATCGCGAGATCCTTGGCACCATCCGCGGCGCCGAAGCTCGTCAGGATCTGCATGACGCCGTAGGCGCCAGGCGAGAGGCCCGCGTTGACGTGAGCCGCATCCTCGGCGGCGATGTCCTTCGCCAGCTCTTCGGCAGCCTTAAGCTTATCCGCCCAGCCCAGCTGAGCGCTCTCCAGTCGTTCCAGCAACTGCCGGAGCCGCTCGGAGAACTTGCCATATTGGTGCGGGCTGTCGTCGATACGTTCGCTGACGGTCTTCCTGAGCTCGGTGGTCTTACGGATCGCCGCGGTCATTAGGTCTTCGTCGGTCTTGCCCTCGATGTCAAAATCTTCCCAGAAATCGGGATCGGTGATGTGGCGCAGCTTCACCGTCACGCTCAGCCCCGTCGCATCGAGATGCCTGTCGAGCATTTCGCGGATCTTCTGGCTGTAGTTCATCTGGTCGAATGCCTGGCGCTTCTCGAAATGCTGGGTGCCGTAAAGCAGGAAGGTCGCCACCCATTTCAGGTCTTGGGTAAATTCGAGCACGCTCGGATCCGGGCTCAACGTTTCGTAGAGCGCTATGAAGCTGCGGGCGCGAGCCTTGAAGTCGAACCATTTATCCTCGCTACCTAGGACTGCGACAAAGGCATCGAATTCCTTCTTTAGCCCGTCCTTGTGGGCGGCCGCGCGCTTAACCGGCTTCAACACCAAGACGATGGCGGCGTGCGCGGTGCGGAGTTGATTGCGCAGATCGTCGAGATCGCGCATGGCATTCCTCACGTCATCAGCACGGTAGCTGGCCAGCGCTTCCTCGAGATGCCCCGACACGCCGATGTAGTCGACCATCAGGCCATTGCGCTTCCTGGCGTCGGAGACGCGGTTTGTGCGCGCGATTGCCTGCAGCAAGCCGTGCTCTTTGAGCGGCTTGTCGAGATACATCACGCTTTCGATGGGGCAGTCGAAGCCGGTTAGTAGCTTGTCGCAGACGATCAGGAACTGCGGATCCTCGCCCCTGCGGCCGAAGGCCTTCTTCGCCAGCTTTTCCGCCTCGGCGTCGACATAGTTGGCTCTCAACTCCTCGCGGATCGCTTGCTTTGAGTGATCCTCGCTCGGCTTGCCGTCTTCCTGGTTGATCGAATAGATGCAGGCGGACATCGCGTCAGCGCGGGCGAGAGCCTCGGCCGCCTCCACGCCCTCGACCTGCAATCCGTCAGCGATCACCTTCGTCAGCGCGCGCTTGAAGAGGATCACCGCCTCGCGATCGATGGCGACGATCTGCGCCTTGAAGCCATCCGGCCTGGCATAGGCTTTAAAATGGGTCCAGATGTCATAGGCGATCAGCTCGATACGGCGCGGGTGCTTGACCAGGTCTTCAAGGCGAACACCGCGTTTCTTGATCTCGTTGAGCTTGTCGTCGTCTAGCTCAGCAAACCACGTGTCGAACAGGATGTCGATCTTGGCCTCATCGATATGCCAGTCGGTCTTGCGCCCGGTATAGTAGATCGGCACGGTGGCGCCATCGGCCACGGCGTCGTCGATGCCATATTTGTCGAGGTAGTTCTCGCCCACCACGCCAAAATTGGCATAGGTGTCCTTGTCGTCCTTCTTGACCGGCGTTCCGGTGAAGCCGAAGAAGCGGGCGTTGGGCAGCGTGGCGCGCAGATAGGCGCCGAGATCCTTTTCCTGGGTGCGGTGGGCCTCGTCCACCATCACGATCCAGTTCTCGGAGTTCGGGATAGCCTGCTTCGAGCCTTGGAATTTGAAGATGGTCGAGAGCGCCGTGTGCCCGTCCTTGCCGCTGCCGATCAGCGTGTGCAGATCCTTAATGCTCTCGATCGGCGTCGGGTTCGGGAGGCCGCAGGCGATGAATGTGCCGCTGATCTGGCTGTGCAGGTCGACGCGGTCGGTCAGCACCAGGATGTTGGGGTTGGTCAACGCTTCGGATTGGATGGTCCTGTGAGTCTTCAGCTTCAGCGCCGCGAACACCATGGTCAGCGATTTGCCGCTGCCCTGGGTGTGCCAGATCAGCCCCTGCCGATGCTTGCTCTCAATCACTCGCTCGACAATGCGATTGACGGCGCGAAACTGCTGGTAGCGGCAGATCTTCTTGATCGTGCCGTCCTCGGTCTTCTCGAACACGGTGTAGTGGGCGATGAGATCGAGCAGCCGCGACGGCTCCAGCAGGCACCAGAGCCCCTTGGCGAGACTATCGACAAAATCGGTTTCGGTCTTCGGCCAGGGGTCGCGCCACTCGGCATAATATTTCGAGCCGGAACCGGTTGCGCCGTAGAGCACCAGCGCGCCGTCTGTGACGATGTTGAAGACGTTGGAGAAGAACAGGCGTGGAATGTCCCGCTCATACTGCCTGATCTGCTCAAAGGCTTCGCCAGTCTTGTCCTTGATGTTCAGCGGGCTCTTGGCCTCGATCACGACAAGTGGGATTCCGTTGACATAGAGGACGATGTCAGGCTTTCGCGTCTTCTCTGCCTTCACCCTGAGCTGATGGGTGACGGTCAGCGTGTTGTTGGTCGGGTCGAAGAAATCGATCACCTTCAGCGTCAGCCGCGTGTCGTGGCCGAGCACCTTGCGGGAATAATCGCCGCGCAGCACCTTCAGCCAGGCCTCATTGTCGCTGATCGCGGCCAGTTCGCCATAGGCGGCTTCGGCAGAGGCGCGGTCGATGCCATTGATGCGCATCAGCGCATCGATCAGATGCGGACGAAACAGCACCTGATTTTCACCATCGCGCAGGCCGGCGTGTTCGGCAAGGGGCACGAAGCCGTAGCCCATCACCTGAAGATGATCTATCGATGGACGCTCGGCAAAGTGCCATTCGGGACCCTGACTCATGCCGCCTTTTACTCCGCGGCCATTAGAAGCGCGTCTGCGACGCGCTTACGGCCGGTGATGAGGTCGGACATGAGTGCTGATTTGGTCGCCACCAGCCGCTGATGCGAGGCAGCAGCAAGGTCCTCCGTTAATAGGATCTCTCCCATAATCGCGGAAATCTGAACCTGCTCCGCGTAAGAGGGCACGGGAACCAACTGCCCGGTTATCTCCTTCTTATGCACATGAAGAAGGCTATCCTTGAAGCCGTGGGCCTTGGCCTCAATCCTGGAAGTAATCAGCTTCATCATATGAAATAGCCAGAGCTTATCGAACTGCTCTCGGCACGAAATCTTGAAAATATGCTGATTGAGAACCCCCAATGGACCCGGCCAGATTGTGGGCCCGAACGAAACACCGCGAACTCCCGCCCACGCGAACAACAAATCTCCCGGATGAATTAGCCACTTATCTAGGGGTGTTCCATTGAAGTAATTGAAATTTTGGCTGCCATTTAGGTTCTGTATCCGAATAATAGGTAAGCCAGTGTCGCTCCAATCTGGAGGTCTAAAGCCATTTCCATTTGAGAGGACACATAGCTCATCAACTGGCTTGACATCCCACCCTTCCGGGATCTCGCCGATCTCCGTCTGCTTGAAGCGCGTGTGGCCGATACCTCTGGTCAGCAGCCGTTCGAGCACGCCCAGTCTGACCTTTCTGGTCTGCTCGATCACCGCCCGCGTCGCCGCAATGGAGTCATCGGCGCTGGACAGGATCTCGGCGATTCGGCGCTGTTCGTGAAGTGGGGGGAAAAGCAGAAGGATTTCGGCGAACTTCGGATACTTCAATGACAATGTGTCGTTGACTATGCCTTGTGACCGGCTGTGAAACTCCGCCACCAACATTGGCATTTTCAGAAGATATCCTGCAAATCTCGAATCGAGTTCTGGAACTGGCTCGCAGACAGTATAAGCTGGGCTGGTGATACCCTCGTGGGAACTAATGCCAGACACCCCTTGCCACATACGCATCGTATTGTAGACCAAATCTCCCGGCATCACAGTGAGATACCTGCTCTTATCCGCGCTCGAAGTGTCCCTCCGATCAAGATCGTCTCGCAGAACAACTCCGTTCTCGCCTGTAACTGACAAAAGCGGAAGATCCTGGCGCCCGCGCTCTACCCGCTGCCGGAATATGTCGCCAAATTTTAGCCGCCTCCACCCCTCCGGCACCTCACGCAACATAGCCAAGCTCCTTGAGAAAGCCCATCATCCGCGCCTCGGCCGCATCGCGCTCACCCTGTAGCGCGACCAGCTTCTCCACCTCTTCCGCGACATCGACCTGTTCGGCCTCTTCGGCGAGATGGACATAGCGGCTGATATTGAGATTAAAGTCGTTGGCCTCGATCTCGCTTGATGGCACTAACTGCGCCAGCCGCTCAGCATCGGCAAAATCGCTGTAAGCCCTGGCAAGTGTGGCGACATTGGCCTCCGACAGATGGTTTTGCGCCTTGCCTTCGACGAACTGCTCGGCGCCGTTGACGATGAGGATCCTGCCCTGCCGATCGGCCGCCTTCTTCTTCCTGAGTATCAAGATGCAGGCCGGAATGCCGGCGCCATAGAACAGGTTGGGCGCAAGCCCGATTACCGCCTCGATGAGGTCGTCGCGGATCAGCCCTTCGCGGATCTTGCCTTCCGCCCCGCCACGAAACAGCACACCATGCGGCAGCACCACGCCGCAGACGCCATCCTCCTTCAGGCTCGCCACCATATGCTGCACGAAGGCGAGGTCACCATAGCTCTTCGGCGGGCAGCCATAGCGATCGCGGCCATAGGCGTCGCCTTGGCTCCAGGCATCATGCCCCCAACTCTTCAGCGAAAATGGCGGATTAGCGAGAACGCGGTCGAAGGTGCGTATTCCGAGGACTTTTGCGATTGTCCCACCGCGGCCAAAGAAGTCTTTCCCGTTTAAAGAGCTGGTGACTAGATGCTTCGGCTCCAGGAGCGTATCACCCCGCGCCACCTGCGCATCGTCGATATCGTGTAGGAACAGGTTCATCTGGCAGATCGCCCAGGTGTTGAGATTTCTCTCTTGACCAAACAGCGACAGGCTCTTGGCGTTCTTGCCCTGCCGCTCCAGATGATGCACGGCCTCAAGCAGCATACCTCCCGAGCCGCAGGTCGGGTCGTATATTGACATGCCTTCGTCGGGTTTGAGACACTCGACAATTAGCCGCACCACCATCTTCGGTGTGTAGAACTCGCCACCCTTCTTGCCGGCATCATCGGCAAACTGCGCGATCAAATATTCATAGGCCTGTCCGAGCACATCCGGCTCGACATCGGAATTGCGCAGTCGGTAGGTCTCGAAATGCTGCAGCAGCTTTTCCAGCATGGCGTCCGGAAAACGCTCCTTGTTGTTGAAGTCGACATCCTGGAAGACGCCACGCAACCGCATGTTCGCATCTTCGATTGCGCGGAAGGCGGCGTTAAGATGCGTGCCGATGTCGGTCGTATGCTTACGCACGTCCGTCCAGAAATGCCCTTTGGGGATATCGAAGCGGTGCTCGTCGGGATCTGCCGCCAGCTCAGCGTCGTGATAGCGCGCCAAGCGCTCTTTATACTCTTCGTCCCAGACGTCAGAGAGGCGTTTGAAGAACAGAAGCCCGAATATGTAGTGCTTGTAGTCGCCGGAATCGATCGATCCGCGCAAGATATCCGCCGCCCGCCAGAGATGGGTCTCCAGCTGCGACAAGGTCAGAGTCGTCACTTTATGCAATCCCCGTCATGATTTGTGCCGATCCTAACAGATCGGCGCGCGCTGGCAATTTGTCTGGACAACGCCGCACACGCGAATAGAACTGAGTGCTGCAATTTATGAGCTTATTCGGAGCCAATTTTGAGCGACATCAAGCTGTTTCATTTCAACGGCGCCCAAGTGACGGAACTTGCCGGTGCGGCTGTCCAGGTAGAGAAATCACTTCAGAAACTGTTCGAGGCAAATCTGGAAGCCCTACTTGGGATCCGATTTCTCGCCAGCGAGCATTCAACGGGTGCTGTGCATAGCGGCAGAATTGATACCCTCGGTCTAGACGAAGACAATTCGCCGGTAATCATCGAATACAAGCGCTCTGTAAACGAAAATGTCATCAACCAAGGGCTCTTTTATTTGGACTGGTTGCTCGATCACCGGAAGGAGTTCCAATGGCTGGTGATGGAACGCCTGGGGCCAGAAGCTGCTAAGGCCGTGGATTGGACCGCGCCGCGGCTACTCTGCATCGCCGGTGATTTTACTCGATACGACGAGCATGCTGTCAAGCAAATTGCCCGAAACATTGAGCTCATTCGCTATCGCCGCTTCGGTGACGATTTGCTTATGATTGAGCTGGTTCACGCGCCGAAGGCAGCCAGGGCGATCGCACCGCCGGTTCAGAAAGATGGGCTGACGGTGGCTCCGCAAAAGGAAGAAGCGGACGATGCCGATCCCTATCGGAGGAACCGGATGGTCTACCGCCTTTCTCAGGCGTCAGCGGATCTACGAGACATCTACGATGCCGTGCAGCTATTTATTGTGGCACTCGGAGATGACGTGCAGGTCAAAGAACTGCAACAGTATACGGGGTTCAAACGGTTCAAAAATTTCGTTTGCCTACAGATCTATCCGCAGGCTCGAAGCGTCGTCGCCTACCTCAAAATCGATCCATCTACGGTGGACGTTGAAGAAGGGTTTTCACGCGATGTGACGAATATCGGCCACCATGGGACTGGCGATCTAGAGCTCTCGCTCAAGTCGATGGCGGATTTCGAAAGAGTGCAGCCGCTACTACGGCGAGCGTATGAAGGTGGTTGAAGGCATGAGAACTTCGAATCGAGATAACTTTTCCGCGGCTGTGAGACGAGTTGCAGCTCATAGAGTCGCCTACAGATGCTCAAGCCCAGCTTGCGATCGAGTTACAGTCGGGCCCGACACAGCCGTAGCTGACGCGAGTATCTCAATCGGTAAAGCTGCTCATATTCACGCCGCATCTCCAGGAGGTCCGCGTTTCGATAGCACGCAGACGCCGGCGGAAAGGGCTTCGCTTGCGAATGCGCTTTGGCTCTGCAGCAACTGCGCGACGATGATTGACGTAAATGCTGGTGCATCGTTTCCTGCTGAAAGACTTAAACAGTGGAAGGTTGAGGCCGAGGCGCGTGCATCAAAAGAACTCCAGATGGGGCAGACTGAGCTTCACATCCCGGCTTTTCTACGAAACTACATCTATATAAATTACATCAACACGCCGAGGCTCCAGTTTTTTACGACCGAATCGGACAGGCAATCACCTGTTTTCGCTGAAACGAGAAATGGTTTTCCCGATGGGGACATGATCTGGCATCTATCTCACCTTGGGGAAATCGTCTCAAATTTGCATGTCGGGGCGATAGATCTACAGGACTTGTTTCCCCTATCCGAGGATTTCATCGGCTCTGTCGTATCTGTGAACGAAATGTTCTACACGAAGAATGGCGTTCCCGCGGGACGGGACGACCATAAAGACATCGTGGAGAATTTCGATCTCAAGAAATCCCCACACATCTATTTAAAATCCGGCGAATTCAAAGTTATATCACCCTACGATCCCAGGTGGGTGACGACGTCCACGGCATTTTCTGCGTTTAGAGGTGGACGAGAAAGGTTCGCAGGCCTGTTCATACTCAAGAGCATTGATTTTGAGGAGCAACAGCTTGTTTTGTCTCCACTGGTGATGGGACTGCCCATTCCGCCTGGTATGGAGGGATTCTACAAAAGGTCATTCGCTTGACGAAAGGCACGATCACGGCACGGCTTATCTACAATCATGACGGGCCGTCCCCTCCGCGACTCTCGCTAAGAGAACGCCCGCGCCGAACAAGCGCCGACCAGACCGCGGAGAGGTGGCAGAGTGGTCGAATGCACCGCACTCGAAATGCGGCATACCTGCAAGGGTATCGTGGGTTCAAATCCCACCCTCTCC
>Ga0123342_1006106_pt1 | contig 16932 bp, 17 predicted proteins | sample Turbeawhitnodule_FD_89960 | JGI IMG/M metagenome (GOLD analysis project Ga0123342, IMG submission 89960) | Root nodule microbial communities of legume samples collected from Mexico - Turtle bean Mexico white nodule | ecosystem: Host-associated > Plants > Roots > Nodule | place: Mexico: Nepantla... | reverse complement strand
GTCCATGTATCCGACCTTAATATAACAATAACAAACCCATAACTATAGCCAACACTTCTCGCCCACTCTAACAGCTCATCTCGATCACGAAATACCTACAATAACATATGCCAAATTTTAAAATCATTCATAAACAATAACAATCAAAACCCCAACATTTACCTTACCTCATTTGTAGTAAATGCCTCACTACACTTATGTGTCATATCTTCATTATCTAACGCATTGTAAGTTATTGACTGCTCTATATCAACATCGTCTAATCCATCCCACACTTCAATCTCTCTTGAAATTCCCATGTATGAGTCCTGTGTATCCATTCACAATGCTGGAAAAAAAATTACTTAGCTTGCGGATACAGAAATCCATAAGTCAAAACATACACTTCCACATTCCCACATCCAAAACATAGTAAACTATTCCGGATATGGATATCCATAATTCAAAAAGCAGCTACGAATATTTAAATCCATAACACAAAACAAAATTCTGGATAATTATATCCGTAATGCAGTGATATGGTGCAGAAAATGTTACTGACTACGAACGTTTGCATCTGTAAGGTTAAAAGAAGACTTCCGGATATCGGTATACGTCACTACCTGAGCTCGAACAAAATGCGATAAAAAAGCTTAAATCTATTCTTACCTCACAACAATGTCAAAGTGCAAACAACCCCGTCCACCACCACCGTAAATCCACCTCCTACGCAACTCAAAGCACCACCAAAGAGGAAAAGCAACTTTCTCCAAACCCTTCACATCTTTTCAAAATAAATCTTCAAAGCTTTCAAACTAAAGAAGACCAGGACATAGTTGGATTTTGAAAACTTCGTCGAGGGCAGGAAGCAAATGATCGGGTCCAGGAAGTAATTGCCTAACTTTAAGAGTTTCAAATTTTGATCATTTAGTCATCCATTTCGTTATACATCTTCTCTACTGCATGGATTCTATCTGCAAAACTAAAATTAAAAAAAAAAATTGTGTCTCTAGTTCTCCAAGTCCTACATGCAAAACCTTGCCCCTTCCAATCCTTCTTCCATAAATCTTCAACTTCTGATGCATCCAAACCAAGCTTCACTCAATTCAAGTTCACACATGGAGAACCTCAATCTCCATCACTTCTTGTGGATGAATTGCCCTGTCTTCTCAGCCAACTTTAGGTGGAAGCTCCTATATACACATAAGTATAAGGATAAGGATAGGTAAAAAATCCAAATTTCCAAATTCAATTTATAATTATTCAAATTCATATTATTTTTAATCCATTTAAATGAATTTATCTTAAATCAAATTCATATTTTTGGATTTTAAGTCCAATCCATTTAATTGGATATGGATTAGATATATATTCTATACATTTTTAGATTATTCAAAATGAATTTTGGGTTGAATTTTGACTTGGTCTTGGCCTAGATTGAGTCGAGTCAATTTGGGTCCAGGTCGAGCAAAGTTAGTATGACTCCATGTCTAGCCAAGTCGGGTCAGGCAAAAGTCGAGCAGAGTCAGCCCAGACCAAAGTTGAGCTGAGTAAACCCTAACCCAAGTTTAGCTGAATGGGGCAGAGCCCAAGTTGAGTCGGCACCAGACAAGGTTGAGTCGGCATCGAGCCCATGTCGAGCCGAGTCAGCCCAGGCCCATGTTGAGTCGAATTGATCTGAGTCCATGTCGAGCAGAGTCGACGCGGGCCCATGTCGAGCCGAGTCGGCCCGGGCCCATGCCGAGCCGAGTTGTCTCGAGCCAATGCCGAGAAGAGTCGACCCAGGCCCATATCGAGTCAGGTCGGCCTGGGCCCATGTCAAGCCAAGATAGCTCGAACCCATGTCAAGCTGAGTCAGCCCAGGCCCATGTCGAACTGCGTCAACCGGAGCCCATGTCGAGCCGAGTTGGTCTCGGCCATTGCCGAGCTGAGTCGGTCTGGGCCGATGTCGAGTTGAGTCAGTCATGGCCCATGTCAAGCCGAGTAGACTCGGGCCCATGTTTAGCCGAGTAGACTCGGGCCCATGTTGAGCCGAGTAGACCTGAGCCCATGTTGAGTTGAGTCGGGCCCAAGTCAAATCAAGTCGCTAATGAGCCCAGGTTAGGTCGAGTCGGCTCAAGCCCATCTCGGACATAGTGGGCCCATACCGACGTAGAGCTGAGTTGACCTAGTACCAAGTCCAACTGAGTCAACCCAGGTCCAAATGTAGTCAACTTCTATTTCTACATGTTTTTAACCACAACAAATATTTAAAAAATTTTAAAACCAATATACTTATTTTTTTTATGTATAAAACCAAAATTACCAAAACTTTTTATATTTTTTATTCATTTTCAATCAAGCAATAACCACAACTTTAATTTCAAAAAAAATATAACAAAAACAAATTATTGTCCTACATTGTTTTTTTTTATTTTCTTCCTTTCTCATACAAATTAAAAAATTATTAAACTTTTAATACATTTTTACTACAAAACAATTTTTCTTTTACTTTTTCATTTTTCAAATATACATATTACAGTACATATATTTTTATTCATTTTATTTTTGTGACTGCATTTTTTCTAAATCCATTCAAAATTTTAATTCACAATATATAACAACAAACATCCAAAAAAAATTCCTTCAACTTTTAAATTTTAAAACATTTCAATTCTCTACAAAAGCCAAATTATATTCCACTTTACACAATTTCCAATTTTTTTTCTCAAACAATAATTTAAAATTCATTTGCCCCAATTTTATTTTAAACTTTTAAATCATTTTCTACCTACATAATGTTTGAAATTTTATCTTATTTTCTTCGTTCTTCTTCCTTGGGATTTCAATCTCCAAAATCACAAATTTGGGTCCTCGATAAGCAAATTTGGACCAGCAACTGCTTCAATTTCTTTCACTTCCCTCCACCATCCAGAAGAAAAAGCAAAATACTCTCAAAATTCGGCCTCCGAAAATTGAATTCCAAGTGAATTTTCATCGCCAGCATTGCAAACAATAATTAGGCAAATTCTTTGTACAAATATATTCTCTTATGAACTGAAAGATGTAATGTAATTCATTAATGGGACCCTATTATCCCACGTTCCAAGAGGCTACTCTAAAAGCAAAACGCAAAACTAAAAAGTTGAAGGCTGAAAATTGTTGATGAAGGAATTATGTATTGTGATAATATATAATAACAATACATATTAGCTAGCTCTTTGGAATGAAGGAACAAGATCTATCTTCCTAGCTAATTAGTTGTGCTCATTTATTATACATCATCCCCAAATTGGAATGTTCTCCCTCTATATATATTGATCATAACGGTTCCATGTTAAATTAGGTTGAAAATAAAATATCACTTTAAATATTTTGATATTTTGGATTTGTTGGGCCTAAGTTTTAGTTAAGCTTTAGTTCAGCCCAATAATATTTTCTTTTTCACACACCATGTCAATATATGATGTAGGGCTGCAACATTCCTTTTTCAATAATATACAAAAATATTCTTCCCTTACCACGTGTCTCTCACCCACACAATGTTGTGCCTTTGATTCATCTTCTTCTTTCTGGAAGTTCCTTATGTTGTTCATGGAGAAAGTCAATATGGTATCAGAGCGGGTCTAACCCGCTCTACTCCGCTGCCATCGGTTTTCTTCTTCCCTTTCATTCCTTTAATTTCTCTTTCTTTGCTTCTTGATCTTCCTTGTTCTTTTCCATGGCTGCGACCCAACAAAAGGATCAACAAAACCCTATCAGTGCCTATTACCTTCATCCAGGAGAAAACCCATGTGTGGTTCTTGTTACGCCACAACTTGACGGATCCAATTATCACTTCTGGAGTCGGTCTATGAAATGAGCCTTACTTTCAAAAAACAAGTTCAAGTTCGTTAATGGTGATATCTTGGAACCAACTCGTGATGATGAAAAATACGAAGCCTGGGAAAGATGCAACATCATGGTGGTTTCATGGATCACACGCACGCTGACTACTCAGATAACGCAAAGCACCGTGTATATTTGACAATGCAAAGGAGTTGTGGGAACACCTTAAAAAACGATTCTAAAAAAGCAATCACTTTCGCACCTCTAATCTCTTACAAGAAATCAATTATGTCAAACAAGGAGAGAGGAACATCACAGATTACTTCACAGACTCAAAGATTTTGTGGGAGGAATTGGATTATTTGCAACCATTACCTGCTTGTAATTGCAAAGTAAAATGTAGTTGCAATGTGATGAAGACGATGGCAAGTTACAGAGACTCCGAACGAGTTATGTGTTTCTTAAAAGGATTGGGAGAAAATTATAACACTGTCAAAACGCAAGTCTTACTCATGGAACCTCTACCAAATATCAATCGCCTCTTCTCCCTTGTTCTGCAGCAGGAAAGGCATCTGAATGAGAATATAGGCATAGATACAAAGATCTTGCTCAATAGCGTCAATCATCAGAGTCAAAGAATGAACAACAAGGTTAATCATGGATGGCGCAACCAAGGAAGAGGAAGAGGAAAGAACTATGGGAAGCAATGCTCTTTATGTAACAAGATGAACCACATCGCTGATGAATGTTATTCGAAACACGGTTTTCCACCATGGATGAAGTAGAGAACTAACTACACTGCAAATTTTGTTGAAAGAAACGAGGATTGTAATGGTGAGAATGAAGAGTTTTCACAGGCTAAGACTCACAATAAGAAAATTTTTGAAGTCCTCAACCCTGAGCAACTGCAACAACTTGTTAACATGATCCATAATTCAAAAGGCAAAGAACATACTGTAATCAACGCCATGGGTGAAACTTCAAAACAAAATCCAGGTAAAGAGGATAAGTCTTTTTGGATTCTTGACACGGGTGCCACTGATCACATAGCTTGCTCTATTTCCCTATTCATAAGCTATCACAAAATAAAATCAGTAAGGGTCAAGCTACCTAACAATCAGTATGTGTATGCTACTCATGCTGGAACTGTTTTTCTTTCCAAAAACATTACTCTGCATAATGTTCTGTATATTCTGGATTTTACTCTAAATATCATATATGTTCAACGCCTTTTATCTTCTTTAAATTGTCAACTTGTTTTTACTCACAATATTTGTCAAATTCAGGAGAAAAATTCCTTGAGGATGATTGGTCAAGCTGAGATTCAAAATGGGCTCTATCATTTGTATGTTGATGAAGAAAACAATTTTGTGTACACTTTACATGTTGATTATTTTGATACTGTAAATAATTTGGATGTTTGGCATTGTAGGATGGGTCATCCCTCAAATAGAATATTAGATTGTTTAGCTAAACAATATTCTGATATACATTACAATGATAAGAATATTTGTGCTCTCTGTCATCCTGCATAACAACATAAATTGTCTTTTCCTCTTAGCAAAACAAATGGTCAAAATGTTTTTAATCTCATTCACATAGACATATGAGACCTCTAGGTATTCTTTCTTTGCATGGTCATAAATATTCTTTAACCATTGTGGATGATTTTAGCAGACATACTTGGGTTCATCTGATGAAAATTAAAAGTGAAACTAGAGAGCTTTTACAAAATGTTGTTGTTTATGTTAAAAATCAGTTCAGCAGGAATGTAAAAATTATTAGAACTGAAAATGGTAAAGAGTTCTATTGGAAAGATTTTTATGAAAGGCATGGCATAATTCATCAAACCTCTTGTAATGAAACCTCTCAACAAAACTCCATTGTTGAGAGGAAACATCAACATATTCTTAATATCACTCGATGCCTTATATTTCAGTCCAAATTACCCAAAGTTTTTTGGTGTTATGCTGTTTTGCATTTTGTTTTTCTGATTAATCGCCTTCCTTCCCCTGTTATTCATAACAAATCTCCTTATGAACTCTTATATAATGTTGCACCTTGTCTTTCTGATATTAAAGTTTTTGGTTGTCTTTGCTTTACATCCACTCTTGAACATAATAGACACAAGCTTGACCCTAGGGCACGTAAGTTTATTTTTCTTGGTTTTAAACAAGGTACAAAGGGTTATGTTGTTATGGATATTCAAACTAGAGAAGTTTTTATATATAGGAATGTTATTTTCTATGAATCCTCTTTTTGCAAGTTTCATAATAAAATTGATCAAGTTGTCATACAAGAAGACGATGACTTCACAAGAATTACATATGATGATGCTTATATACAAAGGGGGTATACATATATGCCAAAGAAAATATGCTATCGACATTTTGATTGATGCAGGTATGCTTGGCATAGAAGAATGACAAGCTTTTTTTTATCAAAGTTTGTCAGTACACAACATAACTCTATACCGAAGAATCATTGGAAGGTTATTATATCTTGTAAACACCAGACCAGATATTAGCTTCTCTGTTCAATTCCTCAGTCAGTTTGTCCAGGCTCCATCAAAGCTTCATCACCAAGCCGTTCAGAGAATTTTAAGATACATCAAGTCCTTTCCAGCACAAGGTATATTCTTTCCTAAAAGTACTGACATTCAACTTAAAGCTTTTAGTGACACAGACTGGGCTTCTTGTATCACCACACGCCGCTCAACCACTGGTTTTTGCATCTTCCTTGGAAACTCTTTGATATCATGGAAAACCAAGAAGCAAAGCACCATTTCTAGATCATCCTCCGAAGTGGAATATCGTACTCTAGCCACCACATGTTTTGAAATACAATGGCTTGTATACCTTCTCAGAGATCTATGCATCAAAGCCAACAACGCTGCAAGCCTCTTTTGTGACAGCCAATCGGCCAGGCATATAACTCACAACAACGGATTTCATGAGAGAATCAAGCATCTGGATATTGACTGTCATGTAGTAAGAGAGAAATTACAACATGGGCTCTTTCATCTTCTTCCCATAAGCTCTCAAGAACAACCAACAGACATTCTTATAAAGTTCCTCAACTATACAACTTTTTATAAACTTGTTACCAAGCTTGGTGTTCTGAATATACATCCACCAGCTTGATAGGGGGGTTTGATGTTTTGGGTTTGTTGGGCCTAAGTTTTAGTTAAACTTTAGTTTAGCCCAGTAATATTTTCTTTTTCACACACCATGTCAATATATGATGTAGGGCTGCAATGTTCCTTTTTCAATAATATACAAAAATATTCTTCCCTTACCATGTGTCTCTCACCCACACAATGTTGTGCCTCTGATTCATCTTCTTCTTTCTGGAAGTTCCTTATGTTGTTCATGGAGAAAGTTAATAAAATACCTCAGTAATTTTTTAAGTTTAACAAACGTCATTAACACCGTGTTTGTTTTTGTTGCTGACAGTATTTATGCGAATAGAAAGGAGAATGTCACACTTGTTTGGATTTAGTGAGAAATGGGAGCAAGGAAAGACGAGGACACTGGTTAAGGCTTCCTCGCATTTGTGTGAAGAAACAAGGAAAAAATCACATTGGCAACTTGGTTTTATCATAGTAACCTGGCTCATCGTGGACGTGCATGGAAATACCGTGTTTTGATAGTGCATCGGTGGTGTTCGATAGTGGTGTTGCGATACTTTAATCATGGTTGATTTTCATTCAAGAGTGTTACGAAGAGGTAAAGAACCATAGAACGAAGCATAGTGGTGAATAAAACATAAATAATCGATTCTAAAATAAACATAATTGATTATAGTTGATTTTTTAGTTTATAATTAATGTTCCAAAACTTCATAATTCATTATGACTGATATTTTACTTCATAATTGATCATGCATTCTTTTTATTCATATCCAACATCAATTATGACTAGTTTTTTACTTAATAATTATTTGTTGATTATATTTTATAATTATAAATATTTAATAATTTTTTTATATATCAATAATATAATTTTTTCTGAAAATAATTATTTAACGATATCAAAAGTAATTTATAAAATTTTAATTAATTTAAATCTAGACAAAAGTACATTATATTTTATTATTTAATTATTTTTAAATATAAAAATAAATTTGTAAACTTACATGTTACATTTTTTTTAAAATATTAAAAAATTTCACACACAATTATAATATCGTTCACAAATCACAATAAACTTCTGATATCTTATAATCCAAAAATTTTCCTTTCAAATCCTCGGATATTATCTTCCTTAGATTCACATAGATTCTCTCCCAATTTCCCACCGCAGTTACGCAAAATAATTAGAGTTTGAGTGAACATTTGAATCGCCATTTCCCAACTCCCAGGGGCCAATTTATCTGACTTTGAATTTTCTAACCTCATGTCCCCATGATTTGCGGAGATTAATAACTTCACATCATACAATATACTTTTCCTTTTTTTTTTTGATAGCAGGAAAAACAAAATCTCTCTAGAAAGCTTCTGTACGTCAAACTTGTGAATGAAGAGCCTTTGTTAAAAGAGAATAAATTATTTTGAGTTTGATTAATTTTCATAAAATATATATCTAACCAATTTTATTTATTTTTACAAAAATAATAAAATTTATAAAGAAAATACACGAAAAACTGACTACCTTGTAAAAACGAGATAGTTGTAAACATGTGTCTTAAACTCTCAAGTTGTAAAGTAATATTTTCATAAAAGAATATACACACCTAATGATAAAGATAATATAATTCATTGTATTTTATGATTTGATTTGTTTTGTTAAAGATGATTTTTAAATCAATGGTAGATTTATTATCTTTATTTTTTAATAGCATACTTTTAAATAATTATAAACACCACCGTCTATTTATGTTTTTTCAAAATAAAACCTTTACCAAATTTCTTATAGTTTATATATATTGTAATATAGAAGTAAAAAGTAAAATAGAAAATTTTATAAATAGTTTATTAAAGTGAAGAAAATTACTTATATTTTTTAGTTTATCTAGAAGAACGGTAAACGACATTTGAAGAATTCGACTATTTTTTTTAGTGGTAATAAAAATAAGATCAGTAATAAATGCGACAATAATGGTAATTTATTCATCAATATTAACAATTCTTTAACGTTTTTAAAGACAACGATATCATCTCTGATTATTTCTATCATATATTTAGCTTATCTATATTTTCTTCTTTACTTTCGTACTTTTCTTCCAACATATACTCAACCAAAAAGAAACACAACACTTTTTTAGTTACTCAATTTCAATTTTTGATTTTTTAAATACGCACACATTCTCTCTCTTTCTTCTTATGTAGAGGTATATTTATTATCCTAACAACTACGGGAGTATAAATAATCAATCCTCTAAGGAAAATTATTCTTTAATTCTATTTTTTTATTTACATTCATTTTAACAATTATTAATTATAATTGTATTGGTCGGAGCCAAGATAATTTTGAGATGTCTTAGTATTTGATATTGTCTAACATGCTTAAATGTATTAAGGTAAAATATTGATTAATAAAGTTAAGCTATACGAAAAATTAGATAATTCTTAATGATGTGCATGTTAATCTCAGGTCAACGTAAAGAAGGAGAATTGGATTAAAAAAAATAATTGTTCAACCAACCTGCAGAATAAGATATGATAGTATCTGACCCACAAGAACAATAATTAAATATATCATAATAAAAATAAATGTAAATAAAATGTTATAATAAAATAACAAGTATGTATGAGTGAAAATGTTAAAGTATGAGAACTCTCTCAAAGTAAGACCTCTCACTGACTAATAGTGATCTCTTTAATATTTTCTCTCTCAAAGATCGTGCACGCTTCCATGCTTGGCTTTCTGACACTGGAAACGGAAAACAAGGAATCATTGTGACTTTGTTTGAAGCAAAACTGACATCAGAATCAAACTCTTTGATGCACCACCACCATTAACGTCAAATAAACCTTCGAAGATCCAAACCTTCGACTCTGAACTACCAAACCGTAACTGTACGCCACGCACTCCTAGATTGCTGTCTCCTTTATTGGGTGAATTAAGGATATTTTAGCTTTAATTTAGTTTTGTAGGCCTTTACTAATTGCGAAACATTTTCTGTGAATTGCAGAATCAAAGAATGGGAAAAACATCAAGCAGAGAATGGACACGGATCTACCTAATCTATGGAATGGATCAGTGGCAAACCTTTGTCTTCCTTCTCTGTCAAGCCATTCTTTTCTCGCTTCTCTCACTACTCTACCTTCACTACTTCAACCAAATATCCACCCTTTTCGAGACCCATCTCTCCATCTCCGCCGTACACCGCGGCGCCGCCCGCTTCGCAGCAGGGTTCACCGGCTCCGTCACGGCGCTCTCCGCCCTTTGCCTCTTCTACGCGGCGGCCAACTTTTTCTACTCCGCGGTGCCTCTCCATTCCGAGATGGCGCAGCGCATGGTGGACACCGTCGACGAGTGGTCCACGGTGCGCTTAGCGCTTGACCTTGGCTGCTGCGGCCGCGGCATTTTGCTGAATGCCATAGCCGCCCGCCTTAAAAAGGAAGGAGGCTCGGGTCGGGTGATTGGATTAAGCGGTCCGAACAAGGCAGGGTTGGCGGCGACCCTTCGCGCCGCCAAGGTAGAGGGAGTGGAGGAGTACGTGACATGCCGAACAGGCGACCCGACCAGACTGCCGTTCCTGGACGGAAGTTTCCACGTTGTGGTGTCCGGGACGTTTTTGCACACGGTTGGGAGGGGACAGAGGGCGGAGGTGGCTGCGGCGGAAAGGGGGAGGGCGATGGCAGAGGTGGTGAGGGTGTTAAAGGAGGGTGGGGTTGGGGTGGTGTGGGACCTTGTGCATGTGCCGGAGTACGTGCGGCGGTTACAAGAGATGAAAATGGAAGACATAAGAGTGAGCGAGCGTGTGACTGCGTTCATGGTTAGCAGCCACGTCGTGTCCTTCAGAAAGCCCACTCAACACGTGCATGGCCCACTCGAGGTGAGGTTGGATTGGAGATTCTGCTGACATGCCTTCTCTTACAACACACATTACTATCTATAGAGAGTGATGAAACAGAACAACACCGTTTTGTATTTTTGTCTCTGTTTTTTCCTTTTTGTTTTCACTATAGTTTTACCATGGGGAAGAAAAAGTACAACCATGTAAATGAGTAAGGTTTATATATATACACTCAAACTAAATTTAGTTCACCAATAATAAGTTTATATATATGTATTTAAATTTAATTTTGAGTTTCAATTTCAAATTGTGACTTGAGAAGGAAGAAGAAAAACGTCTTTTGGTATTACAAGTAAATGAATTATACTTTTCAAAAATAATATTCCCAGAAAATCATTTTTTTCTTGGAATGGTTTTATCAAATTTTTTTATATAAATATTCTCAGAGGTGAAAATCAACTAATTAAATAAAAAAATATTAAAAAAGTATTATTATTGTTATTAATTCATTTATTTAAAAATATTTTTTAACCAAAATATTAAACTGCTCTTTAATTTTTAGATTTTTTTATGTAAATAGTCCTAGAAATATCTTTTACCGATAAAAAAAGTATTTTAGTCATTCATAGGAATCGTAATTGACAAGATTTTTAAAAATAATGATTCCCGTCCTTGAAATTTTTTATAGCATTGCCAAACCAATTCAAATGTTTTAAAAAAAAGTCATAATTGGTGGACTTACATATAAGTAGATTTCAATCACCTAAACCTTATTGAATATCATTATTCCAAAAACATTTTCATCTTTAAACATAATTTTTAATAAATAATAATTTGAGGGTATTTAGAAAAATATCTTCGTTACATGAAAATCAAAATATTAAATAAACTTAACTATTATTCTTAACCAATATAAAAATAGTTAATGAGTTGGGAAGTATTATAACATAAGCAGTTTTTGTGTTTGTTATATATGCTACTTATATAAGGAAAATGTAATCCCGCATAGTGGAGAGGGAAAAAGGGTAAAAAGAAAAACGTGATAAATAATATAATATAATATAAAAAGAAATAGAAAAAGACAGTAGAAAAGCAATAAAAACAGTAAGGTAGATTATAATATTTGTAAGAAATTAAAAAAAAAAATTGAATGCAAAAGGAAAGTGATCACGTTGCCACAATATAATAATTGCTTTTTGCGTTTCAAGTGTTCTCTCCTTGTGAGGTTGAAGTTATGAATAAAGTTGAAAGGTAGTGCTAAGAATTGATGAAAAAAGAAAAAAAAAAGAAGAAAAGTAGTGACATGTGTTTGAAGACTCTAGTACATGCAGTTCAACTTTGTGGGTGGTGTGATTTGATATGAAAAACGTGGCAAGCTGCCCCGAAGTGTTATTTATGATCACAGATTAAGGTTCGGGATGAATTAGTTAGGAGTTTACATCATAGGTCACTATCAAAATCGTTACTGGTTATGAAATTAACTAACAATAATAAATAGCTAAAATCATTTTCAAACATTAGGTTTAACTCTCTTTTTCTTCCGTTGTGTAATTCTATCGGTTTCTCGAATTTTAATTGTGTAAAATAAGTTTTTCAAATATTATAAATATATAATATTCATTTTAACATTTTTTACTTTGTTAATTGTTCTAGACAAGAATATAGACGATTTCAAACATAGAATATTCAGTGTAGCTAAGAATAAGTGTATTCTTAGCCGAGTAGGTAATCTGTCTTTCTTTCTTGTGTCTTTTCTTACATATACTAGAGTCTCTACACTATTTTTCCCTGTATCTCGTCTTGTTATTGATCTAATTCAACAATAAAGACTAATTACTCAATAACTCTTGATTTTCGTTGATACGAGAATTAATGTCCTTAAATATCAGTATTGGAAGACGATATACTCACCCACACAACCGGGCTCATGCCCATGATGCTACAACCTCCTAACCTTAGGCATAAGCCAATGAGACTAAAAATCAAACTTACTCTGGCGATCTCCAACCGATCTACCTGTCTCTTATCATTGGATTTGACCCATGACACCACAAGCCCCCTAGCCTCAGCGTAAGCCAATAAGGCTAGTCTTGGACTCCCCCCTTGTGGTCTTCAACCAACGTTTGCACCTCCCCATTATCTCCCAGCCTATTCTAACCTTTATTTATCCACACTATCCACCAACCTCTCCCGATGCAGTCCAGTTGACTTGGTCCTTTGTGTTTAACGTACCGACCCTTCCCCTCTGGATATATGCGCCACATTTATTACTCCTGCAACATGTCGCTTTAGATGTCTTCCACAAAACCTTTTTCCACGTGTCCATCACGGATAGGCGTTCTACACCAACTTTCAGAATTTAAACTTATAACGTCCCAACGTTTCATGTTCCCCTTTCACTCACCCCTTTTGTCACCTTTCCTCTGTGCTTTTTCTTCCAAAGTCGTCTTTTCGTTCCTAACTTCCCTTTCAACCAACCATTCTCGCTCCTAAGTACGCTTTACTTGTATTTTCGATTTGTATTGGCTGGCATTTACCTACTTGTAGAAATAAGGTTGATGGATTACCGTTGTTTGTATCCCTGGGCTAAGAGTGATGTTCTTTGTGAGATTTTGTGTTTACTTCTAACAAGCGCATTCGAAATTTTCGTCATGCCCAAGCACTCAGCCAAATTGGCTCTGAGGAAGATATTGTTGTTATCCCTTATAAGCTTGAGGAACCTGTATGTAGAGATTGTATGCATGAACCCCCTTTCTATTTTTTATGAGACTTTATTTACTAGGATTGGCCTACAACTACCGTTAAACCCCTTCGAAAAGGAAATTTTAAATACCATGAACGTGGTCCCTTCCTGACTTCATCCCAATAGTTGGGTCTTTGTTCGAGCTTTCTACATTTTGTGTACTTTGGTTGTGTACCGAGTTCAAACATGTTTTTCTACTTTTTTGAATATAGAATTTCCAAACGAACCTCCTGAGCTTCCGTGAGAAGGGTTAAGGCTCGAGGGTATACTATCCTTATTTCAGTCTTCGTACAAAACCTTCACAGGGAAATTCATAAAAATCCAAAAATCTGATCGTAATCCTGACCTTTTAGAAGGTTTCCCCTGTATTGGTTGTCCCATCCTTAAAATCAGTCTTCTTGATCTCCCGACGACCTAGACCATAGTGAACTAGGTGACTGCCAAACACTCGACGACCTTGAAATTCTATTTGAAACTTCAGTACTTTTAAAGCTCACCACCCGACCCAGTGACCTTAAAGTCTACATTGGTACATTTCTTTACTATACGTGCTGCTTACTTCTTCATTTCTTAATGTCTCACTTCATGCTTCATCTTTAGAGAACGCCATGTTGTTGTCCAAAGGCGAGATGGCCCGCCGAGAGGCGTTCACACTAAGATAAACACTTCTAGGGTGGAGATTTGGAACAACCTGCCATTGTCTCCTTGAAAAGAAAACGTCTCACCAACACTCGACTCGATGCTGACCATATTGATCTGGACAAGGATAACTCTTATCACAATCAAGGCTCATCAACCATCCGATCCTTTAAGAATACTGACACCCCTGCCTTTGCCCAACAAACAACCTGGCCCAAGGTTCTTTTTGCTTGTGATCACATGGTGCAAAGTTAACTAAAACGAGATGTTGAGGCAATGCAAGGTACACCAAGATCTTGAAGATGCCAAGTTTTGTCTTGCCGAACTTGAGAGTAAGATTTCGAAGATTACCCAAGACCACTGCTCTTAGCAAACTACAAAGGACTGTGGAAGACTATGCTCGCCACCGAGAAGAACACCAGGCCGACAACCAGGCATGGGAGTCTACTGAGAGTATGTTGCACAACAACATATCCACCTTAGACACTACCTTGGAGATTGCTGAAGACGTGATTTCTTACAACTTCGTGGAGGGCTTCAACGGAGTCATTGACCAGTTTAAAGTGCTTCAACCCGACATGGACACATCAACCCTTTACCCTTTTAAAAGCGTCGTCGATGGAAAGATTGTGGATGATGAAGAGTAATTTGGGAAATTAATGTTTTTCTCTTTTTGAAAAACTATTGGAATCATGATGTCAGTGTCGGGAAACATTCTCACGGTGCATGTAAATAAAAAAGTGGCACGAGAATGTTATGTAGAAAGCCTAAGGGTAGAGCATACACTGTAGGACGCCTATCGCGACCGATCCCCTCGGTGGAAATCCTCTCGAGGACGGAAGTCCCCTCGAAGAGAAGCTCAGGTAGTACATAAAGAGCTCACAATCGCTTTAGTCGACTTGGATCTCCAAACGACCGAGCCAAGACTCGAAGCTAAAGAGTTGCGTTATGTCCCTCTCCTCGAAGTGGAACACAACACCTGTGTAGGCACGACCATAGTGGCGGTCGACGCAAAGTTGGTGCATCAGGCGTTGAAGAAGAACGTTGATTTCCTCGCTTGGACAACGACCATTATGCCTGGGGTGAGCCTGGATATCATTACCCACAAGCACTCGGTCTACAAGTAAACGCGTCTGGTAGCCTAGAAGAAGCGCAAACTTGGCGAGGAGAAGAGGTTGGTAGCGAAGGAAGAGGCCGAGAAGCTCTTATCGGTTGGGTTTATACGTGAAGCCCGATACACCACTTGGTTGGCTAACGTAGTCATGGTTACCAAGGCTAATGGCAAATGGAGGATGTGTAGACTACACGAATCTTAACAAAGCAGGCCCAAAGGATTCGTATCCACTCCCTAGCATCGACCGACTGGTAGATGGTGCAACTAACCACAAAATTTTGAGTTTCTCGGACTCATATTCTGGCTATAACCAGATAAGCATGCACTAGAGGGACAAGAAAAAGACCGCATTCATGACGGACGACACAAATTATTACTATGAAGTAATGTCGTTCAAACTAAAAACGTTGGAGTGACCTATCAGACTCATGGATAAGGTATTTAAGGGGATGATCGGCCAGAACGTGGACGACATAGTCGTAAAGTCAAACTCATGTGACCAACACATCAAAGACTTAGACAAAGTCTTTGAAGCTTTGAGAAGGACGAACATGAGGCTCAATCTTGAGAAGTGCGTGTTTGATGATAAGGACGACAAGTTTTTGGATTTTATGTTAACTAACCGAGGAATTTAGGCGAATCTGGATAAAATTTCGGAAGATAACCGAGATGAGAAGACCTCAGAACGTGAAGGAGGTTCAACAACTCATCGGGCGTCTTATCGCGCTATCGAGATTCGTCCCTCGCTTGGCTGACCGCACATGGTCGATGGTGCACCTGCTTTGAAAAGCGGTGAAGTTTAGCTGGGATGAGAAACGCGAAGAAATTTTCCAGAAGTTGAAGACGTTCTTATCCTCACCAGTGATCATCCAAAAGTTGAGACCTGACCAACTGATAATAGTTTATCTATTGGTCTCGGAGGAGGTGGTCAACGCAGTTCTGGTACAAGAGGTTGAGAAGGATGAGAGTCAATCTACTTCGCCAACCAGACGCTCTACGCGGCCGAGACGAGGTTCCAAATGATAGAGAAGGTCGTGTTCGCCCTTGTACTAACGACCAAACGGATAAGACCATACTTCCATAACCATACCATCACGGTAAGAACTGACTATCCAATTTTAAAAATTTAATCAAAGCCAAACCTTGTAAGGCGCATGATAGGGAGGTTAGTGGAGCTTTCAAAATTTGACATCCACTATGAGCCAAGGGACAAAATCAAATCCCAATGCATAACTGACTTATCGGCTGAGCTAACTCCCCAACAAGACCTCTCGACTGGATGGAAAGTATATACTGATGGGTCGTCCAAAGAGATGACATATGGAGTTGGAGCTGTCCTCGAAGGACCTGGTGACATGCTCTCAGAGCAGGCACTCAAATTCGGGTTCAATGCCACCAACAATCAAGTCGAGTACAAGGCCATCTTGGTCGGTATAAACTTGGCATATGATATGGGAGCTCGTGAAGTAACATGTAAAAGCAACTCCCAGTTGGTGGTCAATCAAATAAAGGGAGAGTTCGAGGTGAATGAGCCTTCGTTGCAGAGGTAGTACCACACGGTTTCTGATGAGAATCAAATAAAGGAGGCTTTTATTAATGAAGGAAGAGGTCATTCACCTTCACATTTGAAGTTCTTCCTTCTAGTCTTCTCAAAATTAAAAGAAGACATAAAATAAAGATGAGGCCC
>Ga0123342_1006104_pt1 | contig 16934 bp, 10 predicted proteins | sample Turbeawhitnodule_FD_89960 | JGI IMG/M metagenome (GOLD analysis project Ga0123342, IMG submission 89960) | Root nodule microbial communities of legume samples collected from Mexico - Turtle bean Mexico white nodule | ecosystem: Host-associated > Plants > Roots > Nodule | place: Mexico: Nepantla... | reverse complement strand
TTTTTTCTAAAAATATTTCACAATACTTAACAAAATTGACAACTTCTTACTAGCTAGATTAATTTAATTAATTTACGAATGATGGTTGTTTTGTTAAAGAGATTAAATAATTTGTAAGGATCAGAATGTTAAAATTGAAAAAAAAAACTAAAACTAATTAATAAAGAAATTAAATATAATTTCCTAAAATCTTATTAAAAAAAATAAAAGAATATGTACTTCAAATTAGTTGAGAAGAATTTAAAAAAAATTAAATAATATTAATTAAAATTTAAAATATAAAAGATAATTAATCAAAATTATATTTTTTATGGTATTTAAAATTAATTGAGAAGAATTTTAAAGATTGAATTATATTAATTAAGATTTAGAAGATAATTAATAATTAATTAAGACTTATAAATATATTATTCATTCAATATGACTAATATTTATATGAAAAAACTATGCATATAATTAGAAGAAGAGTTTCGAATTTTTTTTTTTTATCTTGATCGTGAATCGTGATTGTGACTTTTTTTTTATCAATAAAAAATAAATAAAATGAAACATTTCATAATTTCCTATAGTTAGAACAAACTTACTCAACACGTGATCTATCTACACAAATTCATCAGATTCTACATGTCAATAAACAAATCCTTAAATATATATAAAATAGGCCATACAAAAGAATTTAGCAGCTCAAATTATTCCGTGAGTACCCACATAGGTTTTGATCTATCCATAAATCGTATATATTTCTCACGCCAGTTGTGAAAAAGAGATTATGATACAATTCTTAATTGCATTTATCTAATTATATCAAGTTTTGTTTGTCGTCCATTTTGCACTAGTGGATATTGTTGCTTTCATGACGTTATTATGCTATAAGTCTTAACCTATGTAGCATTGACACGATATGGATACGGACATGGAGATACGTATAATTTTTAAAATGTAGAACACGGGAACACATATCTATATATTATATAATTTTGAATTATATAAATTGAAAATAAATATTTATGTGTCAAAATATATTTCAGATTCTTTTGAAAAAAGGAAGATATTTTTTATGACTGATTCAAAGGAATTTGTTTCTTATTTTTATAATCATAATAAAAATTTATACAATAAATTTGAGGTTTTAGAAAATTATTGTATTTATATCTTTTAAAATTGTGTTAAAACCGTGTTATAGAATTTTCAAAAATCCAACAAATATTTTTTTTGAATTGAACACTTCACCGATAAGTGTTGTACGAGTGTCGACACAAATACGTGTATTTAACACGGATACGTTATTTAAGAGAAGTGTTTCAACCTCATAAGTCATAATGCAAGCAAGCTGACACAATGATTGCAATGGACCTTTACAAATTATATAACACTTCTTAATGGATATATATATTCTTCACCTTAATGACTAACTTTATTAATTATAGATAAATTCTAAATATTTATTTATTAATTTTATTATTGGATTTATTAGAAGAGATGTTACATAAATCAACGCTAAAATCATTCAGATATATTCTCCAACAACTTCACCTTCAAGCATAACTTCTTCTGACACCAATGGCTTCTGGTTCAGTTTAGAGATATATAATATTTTATGAAACTCCTATTGTCCAGCTTCTTATAAAATGTCATGTCATCATAACTTTGCATAAACCATAAAAGAATTTGATTCTTGCTAGAATATGTCCATTTGGCTTAATTAGTAGGTAATGTTAAGGCCTCCAATAACAAAAAACAAGAATCTTTGTTTGCATCTATACTTTTATTCATTACACATTATAACTCATGAAATATTGTAAAATATACAAGACAAAATAAAAATACACAATTAATATAACACTCATTATACATTGAATACTGAATATTTACTTAAACATCACAGTAGTCACACTTCCAACCAAAAATAAAAATTTGAAACTTAAAGAACAAAGAAAAATAAAAACAAAAACATCGGAAAGAGAATTAATTGTTCAATCAGTTTCATATATATTTTCTCGTACAAATAAACGAACGAAGAACTTCTCTGTTTTTTTTTCTCAAACTGCTTCTTAATAATTAGAAGTTAGTTGAAAACAATGAAAACATTTTTTCATATTAGAAAAACAAATAATATATTTTTATCATCATCAATAAATAAATAAAAATATTTATGAATGTTTCGTATACAAAACTATATGATTCACACTATTTATAAATATATGTAATGAGAGTTTAAGCCTTTACAACTATTTATAATGCAAAATCCAACTTTGGTTTTCTATTACAACAGTTTTAAACACTACTTCTAAATATTCAACCAATTTTGAACTTATCTAAAATATTTATTATTAAGAAAATTAGCATTTAACGTTGTTTCAGACATTAATAAGTAAAAGTTGACATAAATTAATTAATAATATCAAAATTTTACACCATACATATAATGAATTATAAAATTATTACTACAAATTTATTAGTATTGACGTTTGAATATCGATTTATGTTACGTTAACTTTTAATTATCGATTCTAAGTAAAGTTAAAGTTGAAATTTATCAGTGGTGCAACAAATATATTTTCCTTTCAATAAAAAAAGTTATTGCACATTGTTACTTTAATAACAAGATATTTTGCTAAACTTCTTTTATTTCTCTATATATACATGTACATTTTTTAAGAAGATCTTCTTGAATAAAATTTTAAAGTGAACCAAAATATAAAGATCACCTTTCTAATATTTAAATAATCCGAAGAATTAATAAATACACATATACAATGGACACATATTAAAGGATCACCAAGAAAATCATGAAATAAAAATCAATTTTGGAGACAAAAAATAATTAGTTGCTATAGTGACTAAATCAGAAACCATCTTAGAAATTAACAAAAAAATTTAGTTTATATTATTGTTAAATAATTTCTAAATTGATATTTAATTAGTTACAAGGTTTTAACTACCAATCATTCATATTCTAAATTTGGTAGCAAAAACTTTGGTAGTTAATTAGATACCAATTTATAAATCATTTAACAATCATATAAACTAATTTATAAACCAAAAGTTTTTTTTTTAGTTTCTAAAATTGACTCTAATTTAATCACTATAACAATTAATTATTTTTTATCTCTAAAATTGATTTCAATTTCATGATTTTGTTGTAGTGGATTCTAAGGTGTTAATGGTAAAAATGTCATGTTTTTTTTTATCAGCAAAGAATAAATAAAATAAAATGAGACAATTCAGGGATGTCCCAACCTTTATACAAAAACCCAAATCAAGTTCCTAACTCTCAACCAGCTAGGGAACCGACAAACATTACAACACAATAGCCATGATAACAAATCAGAACAAGATACAAGATCCCAACAAACACAAAACAACAATGCCCCAAAGAAAACGCACTCTCTAATCAGGATACAAAAATCAACAACTAAACAAGAACTTTGCTAGAACCAAAAGTACGCCAAACATCCAAGTGCCTAAACCAACAAACCGACCCTACGAGAGGGAACCCAGAAACCAAATTGAACCTGCACAAAGTACACCACAACTTCCAAATGTGGCCAAATCATAACCATAATCATCAAATATCCATCTCTCAAAACTCATACATCATAAAGATTCCAACTCCAAATCGAGTAGGATAGAACAAATAACATTTTCTTTACAGTAACCCGATATCAAAACCATCAGCCCTGACCCTGCCAGGTAAAAATGTCATGTAAAATGTCCCATAGGACCTTTATGAGATTTAAACAATTCATTTATATATAGCATTACATAATAATAATAGTAATAATAAAATGAAAAATTTGGATTTCAATCAAGTTAAGGTTTTTGTTGATGTTTTTGGAAAATAGGATCACAATGTAAAAGTTATTCCTTCATGAAAGATTTTGTAACTTCTTTTATTTGTATATCGATTTAAACATTACATTACAAGTACTTTTTCTTTATTCTTTAATCGATAAAAAATAAAAAATAAATAAGAGAATATTTGGTAGTCAACCAGTACCGGTCGGCCCCAGACAACCGAATCTATACATTAAAATAATCTAATATAGTAAATACGTGGCAAGGAAACGGTTACAACTAGCGTTGAATAAGTTAGAGACACTTTGAGAAGCACTTCCTTAATATCAAGAAGCCACTACACTCAACCTAAGGACCACTACGCATGTTTTTAGTAACCGGTTACCTGGCCCATACGAACCAAAGCCCAAGTCAACCTATAAAAGGAACTTCTGAAAGGGGGAAATGTACGTTTTCATAATATCAGAGAGACTAAACTAAACACTAGCATTGACTTGAGCGTCGGAGTGCAATCGCAGGTACCCCCTCCGACCGAACGAACGAGCGTAGGAAAAAAGGACTTGGAGAATTAGGTAGCTGCAGGCACAAAAACAATTGTTTATCGACGTGGATCAACATTACTCTGGCCCTGACATCCACACAAGTACAATTGGCGCCCACCGTGGGGCCCGGGTAATCACTCTTCTCATACCCAAGGATTCCAACGAGCAGAGATGGTTTCAGCAGTGAACAACACCAACAATGATAACACATCAGAAGAACATATGATGATGCTCCAAACCCTCCAATATCAGATGCAGGAGTTGCTTCAAAAAGGAGTTACAGACCAATTGTGTCACGAGGAGGAGAGGTGGAAACAAGAAGAGGAGTGACAATGACAAGCAGAAGAAATATATACGATTAAAGGAGCAGAATAAAAGATTATTAGAACGACTCGAAAAATCTGAACGTGAGGGACACTCACGTGCACCCACACCACCACCACATCAATCTGGGACAAAAGTGTTAACCCAGATGGTACCTCATACATCACTTATCCATCAAACTCACCAAAGTGTCAAACATGTTATCCCAAACAGAGTAGCAAACCCAATGGGTCATCCCTTCACAGATGGCATCATCGTTACACCTCTCCCTAGCAAATGGAGGGGTCTAACCATGAATCTTTATGATGGTTCCACAGATCCGGACGAGCACTTAAATATTTTTTGAACGCAGATGACTCTGTACACGGTCGACCAAACGGTGTGGTGCAAGGTCTTTCCCACATTACTCAAAGAAGGACCTCTCGGATGGTTTACTGACCTTCCACCTAACTCCATCACCAGCTTTAACGTTTTGGAACTAAAATTCACTACTCAATATGTCACGAGTAAACCCCATCAGACGTCGTCCATGTCTCTCCTTAACGTCAAGCAAGAGAGAGGAGAGTCCTTGAGAACTTTTATGGACAGGTTCATCAAAGTCTGTATGGGAATATGGAATCTGAATCCGAATATAGCAATGCACTACTTGGTTTCGGCCATACTGCCTGGACGGTTCACAGAAAGTCTCATCAAACGACCACCGTACAGTATGGACGAATTAAGAACTAGGGCAACAAAATTCATGCAAATTGAAGAACATGTTGACTATCACAGGAAGACACATGTGGAAAATACATAAATGAACAAGGGAACTCGCCCTCCAATGGTTCCGACCAACCGAGACCGGTATCACTCTAATAGAGGCCCGCGCTTCCACAATTATACGCCGTTGATCGTACCTAGAGGGAAGATTTTGGATGACGCCTTATAAACTGAACTGATCCCAACATTAAAGCAAACACAGACACCTCCCAATGCCGATACAGCTAAATGCTGCCAATATCACCGCAACTACGGTCATACGACTGAAGGTTGTCAAGCGTTGAAGGATAAAATAGAAGAGCTTGTTCAAGCCGACCATCTTCGCAAGTTTGTAAAGACAGCCGTGTCTACACCTCGATTGCCCAGTGCGACATTGATTATTCTTGAGATAGGGAACATTCTGGATGAAGAGACGATCGAAACCACGACGACCATCGTCCCACGAATAGAAGATAACAAAGCGAAAGTCCAGTCAGACGGACAAAACCTCGAAGTGAAAGTCCTAAACGTAGAAGCCAAACCAAACAAAAAGTTCGTGAAGTTATCAACACGATTGTCGGACCAGTGTCGCTCGGCGTACCTCCTCAAGAGGTTAATTATATAGCAGGCGGATTCGCAGGCAGAGGATGCTCTAATTCAGCAAGGAAGAAACACTTGAGAGCAATTCAGTCCGTCCATTCGGCTTCCACACATCGTCGACCGCACATACCACCAATCACGTTCACGGACAACGACTTTACCGCGATTGACCCTGCTCAGGACGATCCCATCGTCATAACCGTGGAAATTGACAAGTTCGCAATTGCCAAAGTTCTTGTGGACCAAGGTAGTTCCGTTGACATCCTTTATTGGGAAACATTTAAGAAAATGCAGATTTCAGAGGCAGAAATACAACCTTATAACGAGCAAATAGTTGAATTTTTGGGAGAAAGGGTAGATACAAGGGGGTATATTGACTTATTCACTACTTTCGGTGACGACTATCTCAGTAAAACTATCAACATACGATACCTGCTAGTCAACGCCAATACATCCTACAATATCTTGCTCGGTCGTCCATCCATCAACAGGTTGAAAGCTATTGTTTTGACCCCTCATCTGGCCATGAAATTCCCTTTCGTCAATGGAGATATCGCAACAGTACATGTAGATCAGAAAACAACACGAGAATGTTATGTAGCCAGCTTGAAAGTCGAGACAACTAGACAGCTCTATACCACAACGAACGACCGATCTCCAAGCCAAAGAGGTCGATCACCAGAAAGGCGCTCTAGAGGAAGAGGTTCTAGAAGGCACTTGGTTGCTCTCGTTGACCTAGATCCCCGGTTGGACGATCCTTGCATGGAGGTTGGAAAAGACCTTCAACCCATATTTCTTCGTGACAAAGACCGCAAAACACACAAGGGAACGTCCCTCAAGAAGGACGACCGAGAAGCAATCGGTAAGACACTTACAAAAAGTGCTGACCTTTTCGCTTGGACTGCTGCAAATATGCCTGGAGTAAAATTCGATGTTATCACTCACCTCTTGTCCGTCTATAAAGAAGCCCGGCCGATTGCCCAGAAGAAAAGAAAATTGGGTGAAGAGCGGCGCAAAGCCACCCAGGAAGAAATCGATAAACTGGTACAAGTTGGGTTCATTCAGAAAGCCTGCTACACAACATGGTTGGCCAACGTGGTAATGTTCAAGTCAAATGGTAAATGGAGAATGTGTGTGGACTATACGGACCTTAACAAACCATGCCCGAAAGATTCATACCCTCTACCCACCATCGACCGACTAGTCGACGGCGCGACCGGACATCAAATCCTAAGTTTCCTCGACGCGTACTCTGGATACAATCAGATCCAGATGCACCATCACGACAGAGAGAAAACAACATTTAGAACAGACTCTGATAATTTCTTTTATGAGGTCATGCTGTTCGGCCTCAAGAACCCTGGAGCCACTTATCAGCGTCTAATGGACTACATTTTCCATGACGTGATCGGACGAAATGTAGAAGTGTATGTTGATGATATTGTTGTTAAGTCTGACTTGTGCAAACAACATATTTCAGATTTGAAAGAAGTTTTTCAAGCCTTGCGTAAATATCGCATGCGCTTAAACCCCGAAAAGTGTGCGTTCGGCGTAGAAGGTGGAGAATTCTTAGGTTTCATGGTCACCAATCAGGGCATAGAAGCAAATCCTGAGAAGTGTAAGGCTATTACAAAAATGAGAAGTCCCAGCGAACTCAAGGAAATTCAATGACTGATCGATCGGCTTACTTCATTATCTCGATTCGTACCTAAGCTTGTCGAACGAACGAGACCCATCGTTAAGCTATTAAAGAAGACAACCAAGTTTGAATGGACAAACAAATGTGAACATAATTTTCTTCAGCTTAAGGAATTTTTAGCATCTCCTCCGGTCATCCAGAAACCGAACACATGCGAACCCATCATAGTTTATCTTGTTGTCTCCAACAAACCGGTAAATTCTGTCCTTGTGCAAGAAATAGAAGCAGAAGAACGACCGGTATATTTCGTTAGCCGAGTATTGCAAGGCGCAGAAGTTCGATACCAAATGGTCGAGAAAGTCGCATTAGCTTTGGTCATCACCGCACGACGGATGCGGATGTATTTTCAAAATCATCGGGTCATAGTTAAAACTAACTATCCCATCATGAAGATCCTCACTAAACCCGATTTAGCCGGACAAATGATAGGTTGGGCGATTGAACTATCAGAATTCCATATCGAATACCAACCCAGGGGAGCCATTAAATCTCAGGCCCTTGCTGATTTCGCAGCAGAACTCACTCCTTATCCGACCAAAGAAGGAGAGTCCAAATGGACGTTGTATGTAGACGGTTCTTCGAACAATCGTTCGTGCGGAGAAGGAGTTGTGCTGGAAGGACCAGGTGAGATTGTTATTGAGCAGGCCATGAATTTCGAATTTAAAACTTCAAATAACCAAGCAGAGTATGAAGCTATAATTGTCGGTCTTCACCTGACAATCGAATTAGAAATAACTACTCTAATTTGTAAAAGTGACTCCCGCCTAGTCAGTGGACAACTTACAGAAGAGTACGAGGTAAGAGAAACTTTGCTTCAACAGTATTTCCATTTTGTAAAAAATCTCTTAAGCAGATTTAAGGAAATCTCATTCCAACACGTCCGGAGGGAGAATAATACTCGAGCGGACGCCCTCTCAAGGCTAGCCACCGTCAAACAAAAGGCAATTCATCGGTCAGTCATACACGTGACTCTGATCAAACCAAGTGTTGGCGCTGGAGAATGCATGGCGACCGATACTCAACCAAACTAGATGACCCCCATCAAGCAATACTTGACAGAAGGAGTATGTGACCCGCACTTGGAAAAAACGATGAATCAGCAGGTCGCCCGGTACATACTCATTGGCCAAGATCTCTATAGGAGAGGATTCTCTCGTCCACTCCTAAAGTTTCTTGACCCTGAACAAGTCACTTACGTGATGACTGAGCTACACGAAGGGGTATGTGGGACTCATTCTGGAGCTCGAACTATGGCTGCCAAAGTACTGCGAGTCGGATACTACTGGGCGACCATGCAAGGAGATTGCACCGAGTATGTCCAGAAATGCTTGAAATGCCAAGAGTTTGGCACCCTGTCACATAAAAAACCAGAAAATTTTCATTATATTTTGTCCCCCTGGCCATTCGTGAAGTGGGGGATGGATATCATTGGACCCTTCGCACTTGGAAAGGGGCAATGCAAATTTTTGTTGGTCGACATCGATTACTTCACCAAGTGGATCGAGTCCGAACCTTTGACGACAATCACCGCTTGAAATGTCCAGAATTTCGTATGGAAGAATATTGTTTGCTGGTTCGGTCTACCTCAAGTTATTATCACAGATAACGGTCGACAATTCACCGACCGAGGGTTAGCGAAATTCTATGAAAAGCTCAGCATCAAGCATATTACAAGCTCGGTCGAACATCCGCAAACCAACGGTCAAGTTGAGGCTGCCAATAAAGTAATCCTCAACGAACTTAAGAAAAGACTCGGTCCGGCCAAAGGAAATTGGACTGAAGAACTTCTGGAGGTCTTGTGGGCCTATCGGTGTACCCCACAGTCAACGACTCAAGAAACGCCCTATAGTCTGACATACGACACCGAAGCCATGATTCCGGTCGAGATAGGCGAACTCTCACTACGTCGGCATACATTAGATTTGGACCTAAATTAAGAGAGTCTATTGGTCGGCCTCGACCTTATCCATGAGCTAAGAGACAAATGCAGGATACGAGAAGAAGCATGTAAGATACGGGCAGCAAGAAGGTATAACTCGAAGGTGAAGCGACGAAGCTTTCAAAAAGGAGACTTAGTCTGGCGCATGCGCAGTGACGCTCGGAAGGACAGCGAAAAGTTTTCAAGTAACTGGGAAGGACCATTCTACATTGCCGACACAGAAACCGGAGGAGCGTATTACTTAGAATATTTGTCAGGAAAATCTGTATCGAGAACGTGGAATGTCACGCATCTCAAATTCTATTACAGCTGATAAATAAAGTAAGTGCACTCTTTCCTCGCTCGGTCGTTTTATCCCTAAGGAGGGTTTTCGACCGAGAAGGTTTTAACGAGGCACTTTAAAAAATTCATCTTCAGAAATTATTCACCAATTTTGGTCAGAAATTAATATTATTAATTAATTGATCGTTCGGCCAGAAGTATAACGTAAGCGTTATTCACCAATTTTGGTCAGAAATTAATAACGATAATTATTAATTAACCAATCCTTCGGTCAGAAGTATAACGTAAGCATTATTCACCGATTTTGGTCAGAAATTAATAATGTTAATTATTAATTAACCGATCGTTCGGTCAGAAGTATAACTTAAGCATTATTCACCAATATTGATCACATAAATTAATAACGATTAATTATTAATTAACTGATCGTTCGGTGAGAAGTATAACTTAAGCGTTATTCACCAATATTGGTTAGAAATTAATAACGTTAATTATTAATTAACCGATCGTTCGGTCAAAAGTATAACTTAAGCGTTATTCACCAATATTTGTTAGAAATTAATAACGATTAATTATTAATTAATCGATTGTTCGGTTAGAAGTATAACTTAAGCGTTATTCACCAATATTGGTCAAAAATTAATAACGATTAATTATTAATTAACCGATCATTCGGTCAGAAGTATAACTTAAGCGTTATTCACCAATTTTGGTCAGAAACTAATAACGTTAATTATTAATTAACCGATCATTCGGTCAGAAGTATGACTTCAACGTTAGCCGCTAATTTTTCCCATAAATTAATTACTAATTAAGCAAACATTCGGTCTTAATTATAAAAGCGAGAATGTAAAAGCAATTGTTCAGAAGCAATGAAAATAAAGTTAAAAAGTTATATGTCCACACCCCGGGTCCAGGTAAATCCATCGCATAAGTCCATCACATCACAATATTTCAATGGTTTCGTTTGGTTGAGGGGTCTCCACTATTGGGTCATCCATAACTTGATCAACATCTTCGGCATCTTCACCCCCAAACGGCACCAGTTCACCATTCACTATGTCTTTACCCAAGTCATAACGGGAGTCATCGGCCGACACACCATGAAAGAACGCCACCTGATGAACGCCTTGATTGAAACTTTCTTCACTTACACGTAACATGAATTCCTGATATTTTTCAATTTCAGCACTGAAGGATTCTTTCTCAGTTGTTAGCCCGACTTTTTCTTTCATAAGGTTATCCCGTTCGGCCATCACCTTAGCAAGCGTGGCCTTTAGGGCCTCTTGTTCTTCACAAGCCAGCCGATTCTCCCTCTGCCTCTCCTCTTGGCATTTGTCAGCAGCCTCCAAGGCATTTTTCAAGGAGAGGGTCGAGTCGTAAAGCTGGGTTTTCAGTTTGGGAATCACGACCGACTTAGCCCTCTTGAGTTCATCACCAATAGCCCGGCTTACCACTGTCGCCCGACATTGGAGTTCCACCATCTTTTCAATCAAATCTAGAGTGGGAACAACTGCCAAGATACCTTCATCCTCCGGTCGAAGATCAAATTGCATAGTGGGAGCAACCCTCATCCCTAAACCCAACATACTTATTTGCCTATCGGATGAGGTACCCACCTCCGGTCGTTGCGCCTTTGACGGACGTCCTCTCTTCTTGCTCACGACCGGAGCAACGACAGTGGTCTCGGGCAGCACAGTTTCTATAGCGGTCGGTTGAGGCGCAACCCCAACAACTATAGAGATTTTGCGCTTCTCAACCTGGCTCTTCAGGCTCTTCATGAACTTGCTCAAACTCGGATCCATCTTCAAAATGATATCTGCAAAACACATGTAAAATTAAACTACATTAAAAACTAATAGCAGAATGATCGAAAGCAAAGAAACTCGTACCATTTAGATCTGTCCATTTCTTGGACGACCCATACAAAGCTATCAGTTCTCGAGTAGGAAGTCTACATAGCAGCTGGTTTACAATCAGCAGTATTTCTTTGTTGAAAGAGGATAAAGATTTCCAAAATCGGTTGCAAGGGGGGTAGGTTTCTCGGTCCAATGGAAAGGGAATTTGGTGGTTCCATCGGCATTATAAAAAAGGTCTCGACTGTCCGGCTCAACGAAAAATTTAAAATAATATTCCTTAAAATTTTTATAGGAAGTGGTAAAAATAGCAAAACGTACATTCCCGGGCAGACTGGACATTGACAACCAACCCACAAGAGTACTCGGGTGGGTATTATAATAATACAGGAACGACTCGGGGGTGGGGTTAAGGCCAAATATCTGGCACAAGATTCGGAAGACATGCAAAATTGCCCACGAATTTGGATGCAACTGGGTAGGTGCGACATTAAGAATCCGAAGGACTCTCATGGTAAAATCGTCGAAGGGAAAAATTATGTTCAAGTGAGAAAAGAATGTGCTATACACAAAGAAAAAGTCGTGCGGCGCATTCTCCCGATCGTAACATACACGGTCGGTTACGTCGTAAACGTCCACGGCCAATGCCTCGGTCGGACAGTCAGACTCTAGAATGTTCTTATTTACAGAAAAGAACTCATCCAAATCATCAGCAGACCTAATTTTAGTAGGAATTTTAAGGACAGACGGATCAACCCAATCATAGTTTGGGTCCTCCAATGACTGACTCGCACTACCAAAGGCCGTACGAGTCAAGGATGAATCCACACTACAGGAAGACTCTACAGAGGATGGCATTACTAACCTTGACTAAAGCAAACTCGACGACGAGACTAACTTGTAGTGAACTCGGCACTCGGAGCACATAGTGCGAAATTCAGAGAGTAGAAGAAGCTTGTAAACCCTTCTACGTGCAAATGAAGTGCTATTTATTGGCAAAGAAGTGAGAGAAAAATTTCCCCATCAATCATCCAGCACCATTGGATCAAAGATGATCCAACGGCTAAACCCATTCGGCATTCGAAACGGCACGAAATCCCCCCGTTGAGTCATCAGATGAAGCAGTATATACTAATAAGATGGCTCTACCAAACGTCACGGCTCTGCTACACATTTAATGTGGCAGCTATCAAGCACTGTCTTGAAAGTCTCGTCCATTTTATACGACTCTTCGACCAATCATGTCCTCGAGCCTGGGGAGCAGATGTACTGGTCGGCCCCGGACGATCGAATCTATACATTAAAATAATCTAATATAGTACATATGTGGCAAGGAAACGGTTACAACTAGCGTTGAATAAGGTAGAGACACTTCGAGAAGCACTTCCTTAATATCAGGAAGCCACTACAATCAACCTAAGGACCACTACGCATGTTTTTAGTAACCGGTTACTTGGCCCACAGGAACCAAAGCCCAAGTCAACCTATAAAAGGAACTTCTAAAAGGGGGAAAGGTACATTTTTATAATATCAGAGAGACTAAACTAAACACTAGCACTGACTTGAGCGTCGGAGTACAATCGCAAGTACCCCTGCCGACCGGACGAACGAGCGTAGGAAAGAAGAAGGACTTGGAGAATTAGGTAGCTGTTGGCACGAAGGCAATTGTGTATCGACGTGGATCAACATTACTCTGACCCTGACATCCACACAGGTACACAACCCTATAAAAAAGTTAAAAAATTGTATAAATAAAAAATTAAAACTATAAACATACATATGCTACCAGCAATAAGCATATGTATTTTCCAAATATGGGTAGCAGCATTAGGACCTAATACTCGAATTATAAATCAAGTCTCTGGTCCCAAAATTGTTCTTTGTCCTATAAAAAAATTATCTTCCTAATTTTCCTCAACAAATTTCTGTAAGTATTATTACTATTGTTACAACTTGTATTCAAGTATCAAAGTAATTTTGCTGCAATATCAATAAATATGCTCCATTCAAAGCATGGTTATGTTCACCAAATACTCTTATTTTCTTCAGTATTTTGTAGATAAGAGACATATCATAAGTATAAAATTGTGTGTTGGATTTATATAATCGAAGATTTTCTAGTTTTCAACTTTTTTTTTATCAGAAAAATGAAAAAATTAAATTAAGATATTTCAATATTATACAAAGCCAACCATAGAGAATTCTCAAAAATTGAGAATAGTATCTGAGAATTTTTTTTTATCAATAAATAATAAATTAAAATTAATAAGAATATTTCAGAGATGAATATAAAAAAACAACCGACAAACATAAACAATCCCCAATTCAATTCAAACTAGAAATATATTATAAGTACTTCTTTTATATATATATATATATATATATATATATATTATTCTTTTGATCCATAAAAAAAAAAAAATAAGATTTTAAACTTTTTATTGTATTTATCCTAATTAAAGTTAGTCTATCCAATAGTTTGAAACAAACAATCTAAAGACAAGTTGCAAAAGGAGTAGAATTCGAAATGGATATATTCTCTTTGCAACACTTGATATAAATGGATATATTCTCTTTGCAACACTTGATATTAATGGATATATCTCCATCTAGTTGAGGCACAAATTGCTAAAATGTGATATTACCATAACTTTGCATAAACCAGAAAAGAATTGGATTCCTCTGCTTGCATGTATATATACTTGGGTGAGTTAGAAGGTAACCCTAAGGCCATTCACAAAACAAGTTGAGTTGCAGAGAGAAGATCATCATCAGAATGGGAGATTTGATGCAGAGAATCATGGAACTGATTCAGGCTGAGCAAGCAGGGAAAGGCTCATCAAACAATGGTACTTCAAACGCCTTCAACAACCATGGCAGTGGCCCCCAGGACTTCAAGGGTGCAACCATCAACAGTGGCCAAAATGCTGGGAATCGTAACAGGATTAACCACTCTGAGCACTTCGATGAACAGGTTTTCAATAATTCTGGCACTTTCAACGGCAACGGTAACGGTGGCACTATCAAGGGTGGCTTCAATGCCTCAAAAAACAACCACTATGTTCCACGTTATTACTAGTTATTTTATCTGTGTTTGATAAAAGGGGCAACATGCATGATCTACTACATGTTCATGTTCTGTTGTGTTATAAACCCTAAACCCATAAATAATGTAGAGTTATCACTCTTATGGTCTATTTAATATATCTATTATCTTAATCCCAATATATATCTTCTTCTTCTTTACATGCTTTCAATTTCGGATTCAGAATATTAGGTTTCTATTATTCAGTTTACAGAATAAATTCATCTGTTGAAAATATTCTTATAATGATTTTTTTTTTAACACACTATATTTTTAAAAGTGTATTAAAATGGCAAGAGTTTGAAAACCAACTCAAAGACTCGATTGATTAAGTTAAAATGATTTTAAGAAAATTTGATAAAACTAAGATTTAATAAAAATTGTAAATTACTGCAGATTAATAATTATGAAACAAATAAAAGTAAAACTTTTCATACCCCGAAAAAACATCTAACTATTTAAATACATGTTCTACATATTTCTATACAAACTTAGAGTTTTGCAAAATATTTCTATTACAAGATTATAACTTATAGAAATACAAATATTTACATATCCATACCTCAGAATAAAACTCTGAAACCTTTAAGGCTCTCCTGTACGTGTATGGTTATCTGCTCGTGTACATAGTACCGTCATCGCAATTCAAACACAACACGAAAAACAAGGGTAAGCTCGTGAAAATAAAATTTTATAATATACGTAATTAAATTAAAAGAGAAAATCAAATTACATAGTCAATTTCTCAATTATTCAATTTTCTTCAAATTCCAACGTAAAACAATCACATAGATCTCACGTGGATCTACATATCCAGAATATTCAACAAACCACATATTCTGGAAGAATCGTATTAAGTAAGTTCTACTAGAGACTAACACCTGATCCAAAGATTACCAGCGAATCCAATAGAAAGGATCAGGGTAAGTTTAATACAACTCAAGTTGTGCATCTCATATGTCACGGTGTGCATGAACTCCCCCATCAGACCACTTGATATCTTAGTCTATGTGACTTAGATCATCAGTGAAGTTCAGATATCTTTGTTACCATATAGGCATCAATACTTAATACACAACAAACATCAGTCCATACATTATCCCAAATGTATGAATTCAATTCCACACCATTTCATCATACAATATTCCAAAATCGATCCACAACATTCAAAAGTGTAATTAACATAAAAAAAACAACATTAAATATTAAACCATCAAAATCTAATATGTTTACAAATTTAAATAATATATAAACCAACAACACAATATATAAACACACAATATCCTTGCAAGAGAAATTGAATATTGGGACCACGTCCCTTCCTTATTCAGATCTTCTATCGTAGGGTGCTATTAAAAATTAAATTTAGTTTCTCTTACCTTAATTGTTTGTTTTCCAAACAACTTATAGAATTTGATTCCTCACCGTCTGGATAAGCTTCAAGATTTATGGGCTTAATGCAAGTTATCCAAATAGAATAAAAATTCAGTATATAATAGAATAAGTTGAGAGGATTAAACTTCTTAACTGACCCCACCAAGATTAATGACTAAATTCTAAGGAAAAATATATAACAAAGGATCTTTAGAGTAAAAATGAATTTACTCTGTTTGAAAATCTGATCGGATAGAAATGTTTCTTAACTCGCCAGCTACAACGTGGTCTGATCAGATTCTAAAATAGATGAAGATTGAGAGAGAAAATTAAAAGAGAAGGGAGAAATCTAGAGAGAAATGGAGATAAGGAAGAAAGAAAAGAAAGAAACCGTGATGTCTCTGTGTTTGTGTTTAGAAAAACGCTGTTACAAATATTATTTATTTTTTTTTTCAAATTCTTCTCAACTAATTTGAAGTACATATTCTTTTATTTTTTTAATAAGATTTTAGGAAATTTTATTGAATTCCTTTATTAATTAGTTTTAGTTTTTTTTTTTCAATTTTAACATTGATCCTTACAAATTATTTAATCTCTTTAACAAAACAACCATCATTCGTAAATTAATTAAATTAATCTAGCTAGTAAGAAGTTGTCAATTTTGTTAAGTATTGTGAAATATTTTTAGAAAAAA
>Ga0123342_1006103_pt1 | contig 16939 bp, 6 predicted proteins | sample Turbeawhitnodule_FD_89960 | JGI IMG/M metagenome (GOLD analysis project Ga0123342, IMG submission 89960) | Root nodule microbial communities of legume samples collected from Mexico - Turtle bean Mexico white nodule | ecosystem: Host-associated > Plants > Roots > Nodule | place: Mexico: Nepantla... | reverse complement strand
TTCTGGTATGCTGGAGATCGGAACACGCCAACTTAATAATTGGCGACTTCACGAGCCCCCCGACTTCCTTCCCTTCTGCCAACCTGGCGCCTTGTCAACACGCCTATACTGTAGCTTGATGCCTCGTCATCACTTCCGACTACCAGGGCGGTACATTGTGTAAGTAGATTTTCTCCTTCTTCACCTCCGTCAAGAACTTCCGCAACCCCAAGTGAGATCGCTAATAGTATTTCTTCTCTGCACACCGAACTCTCTCCTGAACATCTGTGAGCTGAAGATGCGAATTCTCTTTCTGTTGCCTCAGTTTCAGAATTTCCACCTTCAAAATGTTTTGGTCCTTCTTCAGTTTCTACATTGAAAGCTCCTTCATGCATCTGTTCTACTTACTCCTCCTCCTTATGTTCTTTAGCTAATGCTTCTTCCCTCCTTCGAATCCTTCATTCGTAAACTCCCAACGCTCTCAATCAACCTTCCTGAAGCCACCGGAAGAGTTTTACTTCAAAAGAGGTTTTTTTTCTGAAATTTCTTAGTTTGTGGTTATAATTTGTTGATACATGCATGTTTTATAATTAGTTTTATTTCAATCAAAATTATTCTTCTATATTTAATATATTTGTTTTAATATACTGTAGAAAAATATATTTGCTCCAATATGTGGAACTTATGTATAGTTTTTTTTTTTAAATTGAAAAACTGACATACTTTGTTTTTAACCAATCAAACGTATAAAAATTCTCTACAGGCAGTTAGTTACAGACATTAAATGATGATTAAAATTTCAAAAGTTACGTTTGCGTAGAAATCTGGAAGCTGTAAATAGTTGGAAAGTGAAAATTACTTGCTTCTATATCACCTTTCACACACCGCAGGGGATGAAGTTTTTACATTATCATCCTTTTTTACATTTAAATTTACAATTTCATAAATTATTATTTTAATACAATATTTAATTATATTTATTATTATTATTTTAATATAATATTTTATTATGAAAAGTAATTATCAAATACTCGCTTACGTTCATGTGACAACTATTTTTCATACTAAAATAATAATAATAATAATAAATATAGTAAAATAATTAAAAAAATTATAATTTAAAATATAAGATAATATTGATGATATGAAAGTAGCATCTTCATACCTGCAAAACCAAAAGAGTACGCATGGATCGTGCACTAAAAATGTTGACTCATAACTCAAATACTATTCTTATTATCTCTTCTAAATTCTATGATTTCTGATGATGTTTAGTAAGATAAGAAATTATGATAATTTTAGATTGTTTCATTTTAGAGGTGACACTTTACTTATGATTGAAATTTTAACAATTATATGGTAAGACCTATGAAGATTCTCACTAGACACAAACATAACTAAGTGGTTAAATAAGTGTGAAGATTCACTTCCAAAAGCAAAAGGAAAAACACATTATAAGGGGAGAATGATGTATGGTGCAACCAACAGATGACTAAGGACACATCAATCACTTCACAAAAAGAAAGTATCAGTAGAACAAGAGGAAGCTATAAACCAGAATATTAGAAATTCTTCCTTATGGTCTTTTCCACAAGAGAAAAGTTATGTAAATAAATTGGGCTCATTTTAGGGGTCCAAATAGCAAGATAGGCTAGAATAGGTGCCTTTAGCATAATAGGGGATGTAGTTATCATTTTAGCTGGTTTTTTACCTAGTTTCCAGAAGAAGTGGCCTAAGGTGCGGTTTTGACTTAGTCAAACCCTAAAGGTAGCCCCCTCACACATTTACCATCCTATCCTTTCTCATCTTGTTTTCCAAAGCACTCATTCCTATAAATAGGGTGTCTTACTCCATGTATTTTCAAGTTGATTTTTATAGAAGAAGGAAAACTCTGCACAAATTGTGTGAGGCTAGTTTGCTTTAAGCATTAGGTCTTATCTTGAGTGAGTTGAGAGTTCTCAAGTGGCAACCCTCTACACTCATCTTGAAGAAACCACACTCCAAGTGGCGTGTCCAACTCTCTTCCATCACCATAAGCATTCTTCCTTCATCTCTTCTACCATTTCCATACGCCACTTATCTTTTATGCTTCCTATATTTGTGTTCCTTCATCTTTTCCTTCATGTTATCATGTTTCTTGTCATGTCTTTTACATTCCGCACCATACATCATGTTCACTCTATTATGTGATTTTCTTCTTTGCCTTTGGAAGTAAACTTTCACACTTACTTAACCTCTTGGTTAAGTTCCTGTCTAGTGGGGATCCTCCCTAGGTCTCACCATATACTTGTTAAAATCTCAATCATAAGTAAAGTGTCACCTCTAAAATGGAACCATCTAAAATCAACTCACTTTAAGAAATAAAACGCAAAACGCACCTGTAACACCAAGAGGGAATGAGCTGCCGAAGCTCAAGGGTGGGCGCAAAGTCTCTGAAGTCGTCGATGACGGCATCAGTGTGGCCTCCACGAAGAGAACCCCTTGATCGTCACAGTCAATCTCCATGTGATCATCTTCGTCTCGTCATAGCCTTCCAGCCATTGAATAAAAGGGCAACACCTTTCTTAGGGCCTTCTTAAGAATCTTTTCTCAAAAAAGTTGGACGCATTGTTCGGTCTAAAGTAGACACTGAGCGTGTGGGAATTGGACACCACCAGGTCGACATTAGAGTTCCACAGCAACTGCCGGTCCACCTCTTTCGCTGGGCGCACCAGGGTTGATTCCTTCACGTTGATGTTCAAACTCCGTTCAAGCCGCTTTGCGCTACCCTTCTTCATCAATCATTTTACTTCAGAAGAAATCAAGAAATGGATCGAAGAGGGTGAGGTGGGAGAGGTAGTTACTAAGGTGAGAGAGGTAAACAATGAAGATGTTGCAGAGTTTCGTGACAAAGGTGAGAAAGCGAAATGTGAGGCGAGTTTAGGGGGAAGCACGTGCGGGAAACAGTGGGGGTGAAGGGGTAGTTGAGAAGGAGAAAGAGAAGACCTATGCAGACAACAAATCACAATCCATATTTGCACCTATCTATGCCACATCATAAACATTTAACTTTGTTAGTCCAAAGGTTCAAAGTTAACCGAATGAACCATTTTGAATAGATTTTAATTTTTTAATAACCATCATACTTAGTAAATTGAATATTGACTATAAATATAAAAAGGAGAAAGGTAATTATAAAAAAAAATCATGAATGATGATAATAGTATGTAGTAATCAAACATGTGTTTCTAAAATATACTTAAATGCACAATTTCATTAAAAAAAACGTGCTTTCATGTACTACTAGAGAAAAATACTTAAAAAAATAAATTATTTAAGTAATAAAAAAAGGTTAAAAAAAAATAAAGTCGTCCTTTGAATAATGATTTCGGTGTTTAAAATCTAACCTGTTTTTGAATTTTTATTATTTTTTCATTTTGAAATCGTGGTTTTGAATACAACTTTTTTTTCCATTTCTTAAATTTTAAAAATTTGTCTATCTACATAATATTCAACTTAAATTACACTAATTTTAAAAAAAGTTTCTATTGATAACAAAAACATGTACTTATCTTTTACACAAGAAATCTATATTTGCATAGTGTATCTCTTACACAAGGAAAACATTGTATCAGAATTTTTATTTAGTGTTTCTCTTTAATTATTTTCCACCCTCAATGTCGATCAAAATACTTAGACAACTATAGATTAATATTAAACCATTAAATCAGTAATTTCATTACAATAATGGAATACACAAATAAAAATTAAATTACACACAAATTATATATATATATATATATATTATGTGATGAGATATGGTATATAATATCATACATGTCACATAATCACTCCACAAACCAGTAGAGCCAAATCGGTTTATACCATTTCCTATACACACATTCCAACAGATGACTAAGTTGCTCCACCTATTCCTGATGAGATCTGCAGCTTGAAAACACTTTTTAAAACACAGCCCTAACCATATTTCTAATGTATTGCAAAATCTTATAACACCGTAAAATTGTATTTCTATTGTACACAATAGTCATGGAAAACATATTTTCCTCAATAGTATTTCTGTAAAAAAAATACCAGTATATGAACTTAATTAAAAAGAGGTATGACAGTAACAATTCCCCAATTAAAATTACCCCTAGCACTGACATGTTCATCTTCTAATCCAAAATCAAGCCCATCAATACACCAATTTGCTAGGCAGTTTGTGGTTTCCTAGCCACAATTACATGTACGCCTTCATGGCATTTCATTTCAAATAATAACTATTAGTTAAATTTGTGAACTTTAAGCAAAGCCAGTCTGATTCTTTTTGTCTGATGGTTGTCTAATAGTTGATCATGTGTCCAAAGAAATGAAAAACAATAATTATAATATGTAGTCAGTAAAATATAATTCTTCAGTTGATCTAGCACTTGAAATTTTACATGCTTATGGAAACAAGCAATATTCATTGTGATTTCACCCATGAATGGGCGGCTCAACTTCGTTAACTGGACTCTACAACTTGTAGGTCAATGAAATCTGACCAGCTGAATCATTTGGAAGCAATCCAGACTCTTTAAATATCTTTTCAGACTGCACAAGAATGAACATACCACCGTATCTTTTCAAAATAATAATATCACACTCCACATGCACTTGACATGACCATCGAGAAGAAAAGTGCTCCTTCCTATAAGCACTTTCTCAAGTAGAAGAATGAATAAATCAACTCATTTACGGGTCCAATTCTTCTCCTTCACTTTGCAGCTGTCAGTACCCTTTCGCCTATTAACAAGAGGGTAATGTCTGAATTTTCAGCAGTAGGATTTGGAGACTTTAACACCACAAGTTGCTGCATATGATATGTGAACCTTTCTGGACTGCTATATTCAAAAATCATATTTGGTTCTTCCACTTCCCAAAATGAGACATAACATGTCTGAAATTTCTCTAGAAGAAGAATAAAAATTCCAAGATTCAAGCATTAGGCGTTTTCTTGATCCTTTGAAATGAACAACCTGCATCCAAAAACAAACCAGGAACAGAAGTCATGTTAAAACAAAAAGGAGTGCTAAGTTTTCGCTACAGTGAGACCAAGAATGACCTACGGCTATTCATAGAGTACTCAACTAGGGTAAAAACTTTCTCCCTTTATTCATGTGCTTCATCATTTAAATATATGATGCTTTTGGACTTGTAGAGTCATTAGGCCGAGACGAACCCATTGCATATAGTAGTAAAAAGAACTACCGTAGTTATGCTTCACAGGCCCATTACATTACGTAGTCTTTCATCCATTGTGGGTGTTCCTTCTGTCTAATGGGCCTGCTGTAGGTGCTGGACTGTGTTGTATCATATTACCTTTAATATTTCCCAAAATTTTCAAGCAATCAGACAGAATACTTGCTGTTGTAAGTCTAAAATAAACATTTAAAAACTAAACATATGATATATCTATGTATAATTTCCAAAAGTATAACTAAAGCACTCAGCTTAGGACCAAAAAGAAATCCTGCCATTGTAAATCTTCATTATACCTTAACATCCAATGGCATGCCACGGAATTGACCAGCACCCTCTGGCGGAGTCCAATTGTACAGAGAACAAGGTAAGAACAATACTGAAGTACCCCCAATGTCTTCTGAGAAAGCAAGTGCTTTGGTAAACCTTCTGGGGTCAAAATGAGGTTTCGACATAACAACCCAAGCAAGAGCTAACTGATCACCAAGCATACGAGAAGCGTTTCTAAACTTTGTGCTGTAAACTTTCAAGACCTCTTGTAGGAAAAGCTTTGCCCTGCATTGATTATCAAATTAAATTAAAAAAATTATTTATCAAAAAATATGTGGGATAAATCAAGAAAATGGGAAAAACAAGCTTGCAAATGACCAAAGAAGCATATCAGAGGCATTTGCATGGTATATATGCAGGATAGGATAGTGTTACAATCATATAATTTTCATTTTACAATTGCAGGTTTTAAATCGGATGGACAATTATCACCTTAAAATTGCTTCCGGGGTACCCTTAACTGCAATGAACCCTGAATTCAAAGGTTGGGCCTTATTGTTCCTAAAGGTCAGAGCCAGATGAAAATTAGGATGGTCACGAAAAACTTGCCCTAAATCATCAACCACTGCTATATCAGAATCAGTGAAGATGTAATGATTGATATCCCCCGGCTTCTGAGAAAGTTGCTGGAGCCTTGTTTCTAAAAATGTCTGTGAAGAAGGAAAACATAAGGTCATTTAGTTTAAAGAATTAAAATTTTAAAGTTCTAAACACAAATATAATGATTAAACAACACTACTAGATCAATAGAGGAGACAGTACCAGATAAAGAGTAACAAAGATAAAACTAGCAAAAACCTCTGATCTATGGTCCAAATTATTGGGTGTGGAAAAAGACAGTTATAGTATAGATTATTACAACTAAACAGAAAACAGCAGAGCAGGAAAAAAATTCAGCTAAATGTAGTCCCTGATGAGTGATGAGAAATTATTTTTCACCAGCAAATGTTCTATCTACTATGGATGCAATGTGATCTTACAATGTAAGACCTGATCCTTTGGAGCATCAACTTGTCTCGTGAATAATCACCTTGTATAGCATACAGAGAGACCCTGTTTCTTTGCACCGAGAGGTCAGACGCAGGATCTGTGAGAATAATCACTTTGCTCTGGGGCATTGCCACCTGCACACATTAAGCACAATGTTGAATGAATGATGTCTGTTTAGTATAATTGTAAGAAAACAAGCTCTAGGTCAAAAAAATATAAATCTCCTTTGTAATATTTATTATTGGGTAAATGTACATCTAAAACCAAACACAGCTCTATTTATTTTACATTAACTTGACACAAAGAATCAATGGTAATAAAATCAAATCCCTAACTATAAGCAACTGATATCAACATTCGCCATTCTGATACTAGCATGTTCCTTTCAATATTCTCCCTCAAGCCAGAGCACGTGTTATATGAGTTGGGCCTGTTACAAAATATATTCAACCTGGGTGACTAACAAAACAGTAATTTGATTCAAGAACAGAAGAAATATCAGAGACAAGACATCTGAGTGTGGTTTTATTGACTGATGGATTTTATTGGAGTAATGAATCCAATGGTTAATAACAGTACGCTGCAATTCAGAAATACAATCCTTCCAATAAAAACCAACACACCCGGGTGCCTGAAGACACGTTGCTATGCAAAGGTATGGGAGAGAGGGTCGTTGTACATGAAGAGTTGGTAACCAAATTTGAACCCCACGACCAACTGGTCACCAAGGCACAACTTTACCATTGTGTTATGGCCCACCCTCTTCACAATCCTTAAAAAACTTAAAAAGTTGTCACCTTTCTAATCTACAAACTAATATATATATACTGAATATTTCAGAAGGAAAATTTTTTCAAGTTGCAGATATCATAGATATACTCTGCTATTAAGCAAGTTTACTTCAAAACATGTAAATGTTTCTGACAAAATCACTGCTATATTTTTACTAGTTTAGTGAGATTAACTAGTCATCTCATCTCTGTTTTTCATCATAGAAACAATTTAATTTCAAATGATATAGAATTCATGATTATGGCATTTCTATTTTACCCAATGGAGAGAAATTAATTCTAAGGCTTGTGATGAATGAATGATGCAAATCCAGTGCCGTTTGTACTTTGTAATACACACAGTACCAAAGGTTTATTTACTAGTCAATCACTTAAGCTATCCTTGTTGCCTACGAATTGAAATTTATCAGTAGCCAAATTTTGACAAGGATGTATATGTGTATCAGAAAAACTAGTGCCAAGGTAGGAAAAGGAGACAAAGTCATGAAAACAAGAATATTCCAGTATCTCAAGTTAACACCAGAACAAAGAAAACACACTTTTAACTAAACATCTACAAAGTAAAGAAAGAATATACACAAGAGCGCCAGCATAAAACTGGCTACTATTACTTAAAATTTACTGAAAACCACAAAATCATGAAAAGAGCTCATTAAATAAAAAGCAGGAGCCACAAATTTCTAATAAATTTCAACCAGTAATAAAATGTGTATTGTTAGAATTTCCCGTTTACACAATAATCAAAGGCAATATGCTCTTTGCAATGGGACAAACCCACAACTTTTATTCAACATTTACCTGAATGAAGTTAATGAAGACATTCAACACAGCCATGGACCTGCCAAACTTATTATATGAAGCATTGCCAACTATTGTGTTTGATCTGTCGTCCATATCATTGATGGAAGTATTATAAATGGTAAAGACAGTGACAAATGTGATACTTCCATCTACACCTGATCTACTTTCAGAAGAATGGGTCCTATTAAGAGCTTTTATCCCTGTGAATTGACATTGAGAACTTTTAAATTCATTAGATCAACGGAAAAATATGGACATCAAAATTTCAAGGAAATGCAAAACCTCCTATAACATATAATGGTCCTAGTACCTAGTAAGAGCTTTGCTCCTGTGAATTGAGAATTTTTTTAATGCATATAATGAACAGAAAGAAAATAGGCATCAAAATTTCAAGGAAATGTAGATGTAGGGATCAAGTTACGCTTAGATTAACTCTCAATAAAGTAACTCCACTTCATTATTTCAATGATCATGTACTCCTAATTTTGAACAAATTGGACATTTATGTTTGACATTTATTTACTTATATTCTTCTAAAAAGGTATTCTAAACATTAAATTAGACTTACTTAACAGTTGGATCATAGAGATTTAATATTACAAAGCGTTATCTTAGCTTCATTCTTTATTTTTCCATTCCAACCGGCCACACTTTTCATTTGGTGGGCTGAGTTGACCCACAAGTTTTGACCTACTTTGACAGCTTTTTTTCAGCTGTCAACACTATTCATCATCAGTAAGTTAGATAGTTTCAACTCTTTTCTATACTATACTAGATTAACAAAATTAAAATAGAAAAGATCCTTAGGCTCTAGCATCTTATACTATTGTAAGATTGTATTGTATACAAGGTTTTTGAGAATAACATTTGTGAATTCTAAATGACCTACCTCTCGAATACAATTAATTTACAAAAATTGCTAAAACATTCCAAGCTAGCTACCATTTTCTCAATAATCAGTGAGTGATGGGTTTATGTCAGTAGTTATATATGATAGAGCCAAAGATTTTGAGACAACCTGTTAGGTTTCTTTCTTCAGAAAAGGAATTAATTATTTTGAAGAACCAATCAATGAACAAATTGACAGAGAAAAGATATAAAGAAAGAATAATTTCTGTGTTTAGTAACCAAAAGAATGTACACAAGAGTAACCAAAAGAGCACTCTCCTTTCACACTGAATATCCCAGTTGATTTTACAAAACAAAAAAGATCTCCTCATCACTTCACTAAGAGGGTTATTTATAACCGCAACTAACTGCCAAAACCCACTAAACTCCCCTCTTATTCTGTCTTCTAAAATATACTTGCAAAGTCCAATTGGTTTGTTTGGGTAGGTCTCCTGTCTAATAACACAACCATATTCTGAATCATATTATTCTGAGCAAGAAAACATTTAAGAATCAAGAGCATAAATCAAATAACTTTGGTAAAGGGATAAAAAAAGAACCTTGGCATTGCAAACGATTTGACAAGCCCTGTCCAGCAATAGGCCCAAGAACCAGATGATCAAATTTCTTGTTTAGTTGTTTGTGCGGTTCTTCCACTTTTGAGTTTTTGTGTAATTCCATGACTGATTAAAAATAACTATGTTAACTTGTTATGTCCCAATCAAACACATAAATTTAAACTTCTAAAAACAAAAGAGATTACCAACCAGAAAACAGATGGACGAGGAGGAAAAACAAAGGAAGACCAAAAACAAATCGTTGCCATCTACTGAATATTTTCATGGCTGATAACATTCACTTGAATACAACACCAAGTAAACGATGAAGAAACTAATGTCCTACACTTGCACTTCAGCTGCACATACAATACAAATCAACTTAGACAGGTGCTTTAACAAAAGTAAAGCCATATAAGGATAAGAAAAAGATGAGAGAATATAGGCAAAAAAAATTCCATTAAAAAATCATACAGTTAGGCCACCAAAAAGAAAATTTATATATCACAAAACTTGTGAGAATCATACAAATTTCAGGCAAATTATAAAATCAAACTTATATTAGATTGGAAAATAAATTACCTGCTCCAGAAATAGACTGGTCCAGACCAGCCCATTGACCATCATTGATCACACACCAGCCTTTAATGGACAGGATTAGGCTGGTTGATGGTTAATCCTAAGCCCTAGCCCACTCCAAAATGACTAGTGGATTATGTGATTTCATTTTTAGTGTAATTATTATTTATTTTGTAATATGTGGAAACAGAAAATTCTTGCTTTGCTAGCTTAAAATGTCAACCTTATAATTGTATGACAACAAAAGAAGAAATGAATAGGAATTGAGTTAAGATCCCAAAAGTTGCATAAGATACTTGAAGAATTCACATCGACTAGAGATAAAACCAAATTATAGTATATAAGTGGGTGTAAACTTCACATCACAAACAAGTTTTGGGAGGTTGAGTTAGGCTCAAATTCCACTTTCTTAGGAGGGTATCATAGTCATTAAGAGCATATCCTAGGCACGCTTTTTGGTCCAGACCTCACCTTTCAAGCCGATTTTGTAAGATTGAGTTAAGAGATTAAATTTCATGTTCTTAAGAATACTCAATATCATTTATCCTGAGTTCCAACATCAGTCAGTTCCTACCACCGACAACATTTACTTTCTTTGTTATTTTGTCACCATTGTAGCATTCAGAGTAGTGAATCACATACTATTTTCATGCCTAAAAAACATTCTCTTCAATACAAAGTAGTAGAGTAGCAGATCAGGCAGCATAGTAGGGGGCTGGAACCTTGCTAAACAAGGGCTGGAGAAGTTCCCTAAAACAGAGGAAATTCAACTCAGCTCCAACAGAAGCTGTGATGAAATGACTATAGTTGGAAAGTATCTACTATACAGTGGCTGAATTTTAGCTGTTTGTGATTAGGATTTAATTCCTATATTTTATTTATCATTCGTTTTCCAGTTTTTTTTTTAGTTTTTGAAATTAACTGAGAATTTCCTCAACTAAATCAGAAATCTTTTCTTGCCTTTCATGTCTGGTGAGCAAGTGCTGCCAAATTTCTCCTAGCAATTGGTGGATTGCAGAATAAAAATGTAGGAAGGAACAGCACATATCTGTGTGCAATTAAACACAAGGAACTAAACACAGCGTACTTCAGATGTATACAATTGGAGAAGAAAAAAATAAGCTTCCCCAATCAGTCATACAGGATCTAAATTCAGCATGGGAATAACAGAGATTATGTCCCTGTCAAAAATTGTAACCCCAACAATCACTATGAGCAATCATTGTGCTTGCAACTTGCATAAAACTTTAGCATGTCTGTCAAGGAATGCCAAACATCCGCTCCACCCTGCTGTGATTGTTGACAGCTGCAGTAGCATTAGTGCCACTGCCAACTAATATAAATTTACAAGACATTACGTAATAAAACAAAATGCATTTACATTACCGAAATTAAGTTCATACATTAGCACTTGAAACCAATATTTTTGAATTAAATATTTTAACACTCAATATTTTGAAAATCAGACATCATTGATGTGTTAGATAGCTTGAATGGAAACTACTTCAGGTTCAACAGCTAAGCTTCAACTTCATGATCATCCAGAGAATCAGTTTGTTAACATCACGATCATCCACAAATCAGCTTGTTCATTGTGCTCCTATGTTTTGTGCATAAGATTAATGTACCAATATCTCATACCCGCCAATGGATGTTTCTTAACCAAAAAATCCTTACTATAAGCCTCTCTAAGTACAACAGTCTGAGTCCTAATCTTATTGGAAATGTAAAATATACCCGGATGATGAACCAAAGCCTTCTTAAATCTCAAGGCCAACCCCAAACACTCTCCAAAGCAAAGCAAATTTTCTCTTTCTGTCTTCTTTGACACTAGAAGAGAAAGCAACTCATGCAATATTGCCACAGTCCATTTCTCTGCTTGGTCACTATTTGTGTCAAGATGAAAAGCATTTTCATATGGAGAAACATAAGGCAACTTTTGCCAATTCTCAACCCAAGTCTTCACCCTCTTCACTAAATCAAAACCTTTCGGAAAAGTTAAGGGAAATGCAATATCATGCTTTCTTTTATCTCCACATATGCCCAAACTCCTTGCCCTCTTTTCTAACTCAGACACAGAAAGCTCCTTTCTCCATGAAACAAGCTCTAAAGCAAGCAATTCTTTTCCAGATGACGGATCTTCCACAACACAAACATCAAAATAATCAGGGTAATCGGCCAAAAGGGTCGTCACATAATCATGAGGAAGACCCATATCCCACTTTAGCTTCTCAATTACATAAAGAGGCAATTTTGCCATGCCAGCAAGCATTAGAAGCCTTGAGAGCCTCTGAACAGTGTCTTCACGATTAGTGGGAGAGTTATGAACAGCCATTTCTTCTCTGTGGATGGAAAAGGCTTGAGGTGTGAGTTTGACAACTGGAGGAAGACCAGGACCAGGTTGAAATTGAGTGAAGACACAATGGTATTTGTCAATAAATTTGGTAGTTGTAGTGGGAAGGCTGAGAGAAGCTTTCAGATGAGAAGCAGTATACATGGAGAGGGATTTGGAAGGAGATGAAATGATGTCGTTCTTGAGAGAAATTATTTGCTTGAGATCTTTCTCTTTCAGGACTGCATTATCAAGATATGGGTCTCGAACCCATTTGACCTTTGCATTTACAAAAGTCCTGATATGGTTGAACAGATGTGGATGTCTGGAGGAAAGAGCCATGAACAACCAGCTCACTACCCTGTAAAGTGGAAACACTGTTATAGGGTAAAAGGTCTTCTGTAGGTTTACACACTCTAACTTGTGCTAACCTAATAAAATATAGAATATAATGGTCATCAAATAAAAAAATATATTCTGCATAAATTTATGCACTCTGCAACTATTTTATTACATTTAAAAAAAACAATGATGTGTTAGATTTTCAGTCCCTTGCTTGGTCTATACTCTAAACAGCTTGTGTAACTGTAGACTAACTCCAGAATTTCCTATCATAAGGTAGGTAATGTCAACAGCAGGGAGGAATAAGATTTCTTGCTGGGCTTATATGGATATTCCTAATATTTGAGATTTGAGTCGGTGAAGTCACAACTCGCAATTAGAACACACCAAAACACAACCGGAAATCCAATCAAAACTATTCTTCAAAATTCTAATACGGATAAGAACACAAAATAATTGTTCGATTCCAGAAAGGAAACAAAATTTGGAGCTGGGAATATAAATTAAAACCAACTATCTATAAGCAACAGAAGCATTGCTTAGTTCAATGAAAATCAAGTAGAGATAAATTATCAGCAATAATAACTATGCAGCCCGAGATACAAGAACACTCTCGAATCATCCCAAATTATCAACAATTTTCTATTCAACATAATATGTAGTAAACATCCAAACTTCGGTTTAATTTATTTCCTAAATTTCTCGTAAATAAAACACCAAAATCATCGAAATTACATATGGATTCGGCAGTTCTGTGCGCCAGAAAAGTCTAATCTCCAAAAAAAAAAAATTAAAAAAATAGCCAAAAGGAAAATAAGTATATAGAAATTTTCTGTGAAACCATCCACTGAGAACGGAACTTCGGAGCAATTCATAGGTAATGAATTGAACGGAGAAGTGAAGAATTGAACAGATCTCAAATAAATGCAGATGAAAAGTACCTGAATGAGAGAGAGATCAAAGCATCGTCGGAGGAGGAGAAGAAGGAGAAAAAAAAGCGATGTCGTTTAAGGAGAGAACCCTCCTCTCCGGAACTTGTTTCTATGCGCTCCGCTCGTGAAATCACTCACCAAAAAACAAATTGTAACAAGTAATAAATAAATAGTTATTATTATTTTTAATTTGAAAGTTTATTTTCTAATTTTATATTAAAAAATAATGTCTATTCACTGTATACAAAGTTTTTTACTGTCTACTAAATTGTTACCAAAGAATAATACTGTTAACTAATAAAAATCACCACATATATGAATTTTTTAAGCTAATCAAGAAAAAAAAAGTCAACGGAATAATCTGTGACTAGCGAGTAATATAAAAAATATTTACACTGTGGATTATTTTAAAAAATAGTAAAAGTGATTGTAGTGACATATTAATGAAAGTAAATATATTCTTTAACAAAAATTATTTTAATTGACTCTAGGTTTAAAAAGGAGGATGCAAACTCAACCAATATTTCTGAAATAATAAAACTATAAAAAAGGGTCTAAATTTCATTGTTTTCAAGAAAAATATAATTAACATGTATTTTAGTGTTTTATTATAAATATTATTATAAACATTTCATGTAGGTTTAAGTTAATTTATTTCATATTAACAGTCACAATTTTATATGATAACTTTTAAAAAATAAGTAATCTATATGACATATATGACTTAACTAGCTATATGGTATATAGGCTACAGCCTTTAGATGTAATATATTTACTTTTTTATTATTTAATTATTTTGTTTAATTTGACCTTTATTAATAAAATATTCAATTTAAAAAAGTGTAACAATGTAATACTCTTAAGGTTCAATAAATAAATAAATAGTAGGACTAAAAATGTAATTAAATCTATTTTTACTTATTGAAAATATAATAGAAATGAGTTTTTATTAAAATGATAAGTGAAGATAAAGAAGAATAGACAAATTGTTGATTCGGGCACTTATTTTGTGATTGAAACAAAATTATGCGAGAAAATTTAACTAAAATTAATCTTGACAGAAATAAACTATCAATTAAAACCATGGTTTCAAGAAAAGATGATGATTCAAGAAAACAACTAACATGAAGAAATGCCAAGAACAATTTATTTCACACACTGAAGGAACACTGTTTCTATGTTGGCACAATCACAAAAACACAAGAGGAAAATTGTTCATAACTTGCTCTCAGCAATGGTTTCTGTAAGAGCTTGCAAAAAGAAAATGTCTCTCATGGGATAACATTCCTCAAATCCCTAGCATTCCTCAGATCCCTTGATCGTGAACGACTGTGATAGCAAATAACAGAAAAGAAAGAGAACCAAATGGTAAACCCTACACATGCAAGTGCTGGTGAAATGGCTGCCATAAGTGTGAGGCTCATGGCACACCCGATTCCAAATACCAGAATGAAGAAGACTGATATTAAGTGATGAGAGAACAACAGTGACATAAGCATCATAACCAGTGAATAAAGAAACACCATGAAAGAAACAACCATCAATGTTTTCTGTTGATTCACCAGTTCTTCATCTTCTTCCCATTCCATTGTTGAAGAGACTCGGTTCTTGCTCTCTGCAATGAAAATGTTAAAATCAAGAAAAGAAAATGCATGCAATAAAGATACTCGTATTCATGAGTAACATGCATAAGAAAATAGTTGAACTTACTTGGAAGTGGATATGGTTTCGTTTTCTTTCGTGTTCAATCTTTAAAGCGTAGAGAAAGATTACGGGTTTTTCCTTTTAAGAACTTCTGCAAGCAACTATATACCATTCTGCGTTTCAGTCGTGTTGATTAAGTCCCGTTAATTAATTAAAATATCACATTTAATTATAAAAATTAAAGTTTATATAAAAAAAAATGTATGAGCATTAATCTTTTATGAAATATTTCAATTTTTTGTGTTTTTTTAATAATTTGTATGTATATATAAAGAGAAGCTAAACATTTTTTAAAGACTTCAAATTATAAATTAACTGTCCTTCTTTATATAGCATTGATATTTTTCTTTATAAAAATAAACGATTAAACAAAAATGAAATGCGTTACGTACATCCGCTTTTTTAATGATAATAGTCAACAATTGAAGAAACAATTATTTTTAAATTGATAAAAAGTAAGAAAAAAATAGTTTGTTGATCGTTGCCAAAAAATAAATTCTCACAAATGCATTTTCTTATGGTATACACATTAAAGTGATTAACTCGTGCGCTCAAAGTGAAAAGAATGTTTGAGCCTAAAAATGAATTATAAAAACAAAAGAAAAATATAATAGTAATATAATCATAGAAAAATATAATATTTATAATGCCCAAAATATATACGTCTATTTTATAATATATATATATATATATATATATATATACTGTACATATATATATAATATATAAATTTCAATACATGTATAAAGTCTCAAATTTAATGTAAAATAGCTCTTAGTTTTAGCTAGAAGTATTACACCTTCGATTCGATTGTATTAAACATAATTATGAGAATATTACAATACATAATAAAAGGAAGCAAATTTTAATCAATCATATACTTTATGATGTAATACAATTCACGCACTCATACACACATCAATTCTCATTTACATGCCTCCACATTCTAAATTTTGTGAACAAACATTATCACATATATTCTGATTTTTGAGAATCATAACAACAACAAATTGCAATCCAAGGTTACACATATTTTTCATCTTTTTTGAATAAACATTTTTAACCTTTTCTTTATCGTAAGGAGCTTTAATAAAGATATTTATAATGCAAAGAGTAGAAAAGGTCAAGTGAAAGAGTAAAAGTCAATAAAATGAAGCACTAGGTTGTCAAAGTTCAACGTCAATGCAATATTAGACAACAAAAGTTAAAGAATAAGTTGAAAACAATTAGTTTAGTTACTTGTAACTCAGTTTTGTTGACCCAATTCAAGGCTCACCTATTTGTAAAGCTTCGAAACTTGTACCGTCCCGTATCCGGGCGTTGACTAAGTCAAGGTCAAAGTCAACGGCTGGAGAGTCAAAGCCAACCAGGGCGTCGCCAGATCAAACAGTGCTAAAGTAAGGCAATCACGGTGTGGTTCCCCGATGCCCATGGGTAGGAAAGACCATGGAGGGAGCGACGCCGTGGGAAGGCCTCAGGCCCCGATATCTC
>Ga0123342_1006102_pt1 | contig 16940 bp, 10 predicted proteins | sample Turbeawhitnodule_FD_89960 | JGI IMG/M metagenome (GOLD analysis project Ga0123342, IMG submission 89960) | Root nodule microbial communities of legume samples collected from Mexico - Turtle bean Mexico white nodule | ecosystem: Host-associated > Plants > Roots > Nodule | place: Mexico: Nepantla... | reverse complement strand
TTGGAGATCCCACATCGACTAGAGATTAGAGCCTTTCATTGTATATAAGTGGGTGCAAACCTCAACCTCATGAGCCGGTTTTATGGGGTTGAGTTAGGCTTAAAGTCCACTTCGTAATATGGTCCATGCATCCATGTAATCATAATAACTATATTGTTATGGATCAAACACTCGTGAAAACGTTTTTTTTATTGTGAAGAGGTTGGTTCCACTCTTGAGGGCTCAGAACTTGTAGAATTTTTATTTTGGAAAACTCAATATTTCCTTTATCATCCTTATTATGAGATACTTCTATGGATTCTATATCCACCAATATAAATTCATAAAAAGTTATAGTTTTACATATGTCTATTGGCAAGTAATGGAAGTCTTGGGAAAATAGGTTTTCAACTATTTGTCTTGGGTTTGGAGTTATCCACGCTTTTTCTAATATTAGTATTGACATACTTTCGAGTTTCTCTAAATATTCATCTAAGGGTATTGATTTTGGAAAATCTATTGAGACATGAGTTTTGTTGGTAAAGTCCTTTAGGCTTATTAATACATTTTGGTAATATAGTGGGGTAAATCTATTTGAAGGTATTTTTAGGGGTTCGATAATTGAGGAGGAATTTTGATGATTTCTACCAAAGTAGAGGTTGATTTGGTGGGTGTTGATGGTCTTAAAGATAATGAAGAGGATGGTCTTAATGATATTGATGAATAAACTTTATTTGATCTCAGTGGGAAACCATATTGAGTTTTATTTATTAAACTAGATACTTTATTTGATCCAAGTGGGGCACCATAATCATCTTCTTCGGTTGGCTTGACACTCATATTGAAGTCTGTAAAAATTCTCTTATTAAAAAATCGGACAAAGAATTATCTTTCCCTTTAACATGTTTTATTTCAAAATCAAAACAAAATAATAAAGCTTGTCATCTTGCAAAAATATGTTTAGAAACCAAATTTTGAACATTTTTATTTAAAACACTTGGAACTGCTTTACAATAAGTACAAATTAAAAAAAAAATTATTAAATAAATCGTCATGAAAGTTTTGTAAAGACAAAACTATTGAAAGTATTTCTCTTTTAATAGTGGAATACTTTTGTTGGGAAGAACACCAGAGACTTGAACGATATCTAACTATTTGCTCTTTTGATTTTTCTGAAAGCTTCTGTTTTAAATTTCCCCATATCCTAAATCAAAGGCATTTGTTTCTACAATAAGAAAGGCTTTGGAGTCATGTATTCCTAGACCGGGTAGTTTTTTAAATATTTCTTTTATTTGTTTTATGGTTTTGGTCATATCATCATTTCAGGCCGGAGAGTTTCTCAATCTTGCATATAATAGAGCGTAAATTATTCTAATACTGGGAACAAAATCTGCTATATAATTTACACATTCTAAAAATCTCTGCAAGTGTTGTTTTTCTTTTATTTCTTCTAAATATTTATTTGTAAATTCTAATGATCTTTGTATGGGTGTGATAGTTCCTTGATATATTTCATATCCTAAAAATCTAATCTTTGTTTGAAATATTTTTTTTTCTCTGAAACTACTAATCCTTTTTCTTTAATTATTTTTACAAACTCTTCTAAATGTTCTTTATGCTCATTGATATTTTTTGAAAATATTAAAACATCATCTAAATATACTATAGAAAATTTCATATAAGGATAAAATATATTATTCATAATATTTTGAAATTTACTGGAAGCATTTTTTAATCTTTGAGGCATTACATTCCCTTCGTAATGCCCGAAAGGTACCACAAAAGCAATTTTATATTTATCTTCCTCTTTTATAGAGATTTGATAGTATCCTGATTTTAAATCGAACTTTGAGAATATTGTAGAATCGTGTATTCTTTTTTATTAGATATTTTTATTTGGTAATGGATACCTAATCCATTTTAATACTTTATTTAATGGTTTATAATTAATTACTAACCTTGGTGCTTCTCTTTCTATTTCAGAGCCTTTCATCGCATAAAATCCCGCACAACTTCAAGGTGATTTTGAGGCCCTAATTAATCTTTTGTCTAGATATTCTTAAATTTATTTTTTACAATATTCTAAATATTGTTGATTCATTTGTATTGGTCTAGCTTTTGTAGGTATTTGTTTAGCAAATTTTCTTTTTTATTTTCTCTTCATAATTTTTAATAAGGATTTTAAGGTTAGGTGTTTTTAGTTTTCCTCTATTCTTCTAGATCTAATTTCTTTATTTAATAAATTTATCTATTTTTCTTGCTTTCTATTGGAGATATTAAGGATTCTCTGAATAGATTTAATTCTCTAGTTGTAGGAGGTTTTATAAATTCAAAGTATATTTCTTTTCCGAAAGTTTGAGTTATCAACCCTTTTTCTATTACTTGAAAACTATATAATAATGTTAAAAAGGGAGTTCCTAGAATCATTATGCTATTCATATTTTTATTAATACAAAGGGAGTATTATAACATATTGTATTCTTACCTATTTTAGCATTAGATAATTTGTATTGAATATTCATTTTTGTCCCTTTAGCACTAGTTACCTTCTCGTTTTTTCATAATATTAAGTAGGTATTATTCGTTCTTGAATATAATTAATATCTGCTCCAGAATCTATTAAGGCTATCATTTTAAACGTTTCTTCTTTGATTAGTAAGGTTACTTCAGTATGCCATTTATGAGTAGTAATTAGACTTAACATACTGATATAAGTTTCTATATTATTTTCTTCTATATAATCTTGATTTGATTTAATATCTTGTCTATTTTGATATCTTATTATTTCTTTTCCTTCTAATTCTAATAATCTATATTCTAATGAGATATCATTTTCTTTTAATAATTGTATTTCTTGTTTAAGATTTTTAATTTTTTCTTGTAAATCTTTTATAGTTATATTTCATATTTATGGATTATACCTGACATTGGGATGCTTTACTCCGTTTTACTAAATTGTTTAATTGTGATAAAAGTTCATATTTAAAGGCGATTCTTCTAATTTATCTATTATTGATATTAAAACAGTTTTCTGATATTTAGTTAACATATTTATATTTATACTTTTACAATTTGTACAAGTACATAACTCAGATCCTAAACAATAATCTTCTTCATTTTCCTCTTTTGAGTATTCACTAGAGCTTTCATATTCTATTTCATCTTCTATAGAGTTGTCAGATTTATCTGTCTCTGAATTAATTAATATATTAAGTAAACTTTGTTTTAATTTTTCATCTTCAATTTTATTTATCTTTTTTACTACTTTGCAACTATTTAAAAGTTATTCTTCCTTCTTTTGAAAGTTTTAGTGTAGCACTGAAAAGTGTTTGTACGCTGGTCAACCTTGGTCCCGGTAGTAAAGCCTAGGAAGGTAGTAAATCCGTTGGTTGGTCAGAGGTGGTCTCGTAACATGAAAACTAGAGAAAGAACTAAAATACCAAATTTATTTAGATCCTTAATTAATATAGGGTTAAGAAACAAGGATAAATAGATTGTAGTAAGAACTCTACAACAAGAAACTTCATCTTCTAGTCAAGAAAATAACAAAGAAAAAGAATTGCAAATTAACAAAAATAGAAAATTCATTACATAATTGGTCAGTACCGATAGTTAAAAAATGCGAAGTATATAAACATAAGTTTTGCTCTGCAAATCAAGATGAAATACATATAGTTGAATATAGTTATCTAGGAACAAAATAATAAAATTTTAAATGTTTTAGAACAATCTGTTTTAGATCAACATATAAAGGATGAATATAATTTTATTCACTTAGGACTTATTCAAGTTACAGCAAAACCTAACTATAGAATAGGCATAAACAATCCAATATTAATAATGTTAAGAGATATCATACTTAAAAAAATTGAATGATTCGGTAATTGCGATATTATAAAGTAATTTACATGATGGTCCAACCTTCTCTGATTGCTATCCAAATTTTTCTATCAACATGAAAAAACTAGTAATGTAATAAAACTATATATTAAAACTCCAAATGAGATAGCAGATGAAACAACTGACCCCATACAAATAATTTATAGAATCTATTATAAAGTTACAAAGATAGTTTATAACTACAAGGCTTTAAGATCCTATCCAAGAGACGAAACTATATTAGTAGAGGCAAACCTTAGAAAATTGTCAATTCAAATCCCTAAAAGATTAACTCATGAAGAAGTAATTAGGAATATTCCAAGAGGTACTAGAAGATATAATAGAAAAATCAAAGACTAACAATACTCAGATGAGAGAAATAATCCAAGAAGGTACAAATATTAGGCTGAGAATGAATAGACCATCATCTCTTAAGATAAGAGAACTGCAGATGATATGTCAACCATCCAAACACTCTGTAGATGGATTTGCATTAAGTTTAGATTTGTGAGGATTAGATAAAATTACTTCAAGAGTACATGTTTTATTTGTATTTTTTTATTAATACTTTTTTCATGTGATGACAGATAATTGTTGTTACTTGAAGTGTCAGTCTAGATGAGGTGTCAACTTAAATGTCAAGTTGCATAATGATGCCTAACATGAAAGTTTTTATAAAAAAAACAATATATAAAGAATAAAAAAAATTCCCTAGTACTCTCCAGCTTCACTAAGTATTAAATACTTTAATAACATAAGAAGCTTTTGTATAAATAATCAAATTGGAGAAGATTTTAATGTTGAATATAATAAAGAAAGAGTATATAAGTTGGTATTTTAATCACTATTCTTCCAAAGAACAAGTAGGAAAAAAATTAGGATAGAGTTTTACAATGATCTAAATCAACATGAAATAAATCTTTATTTTAAAATAAATAAAAACAAAAAATTATTTAATATTTATTAAATGAACTAGTTTAAATAAATTGATTTGTTCACATATTAACTTCAAACAACTTTTCTATAAAGTTAGAAACACATTTTAGTTACTTCTCCTAGTATTATCGTAAATAATTCTCACTTTTCTTTTAATTTTAAGATAAATATTCTTTTATATTTTTAATTAATATAATACTCACTTTCTATAAACTTTAAATAACATTATTTTTTTCATGTTTTTAATAAATTACATAAACCTCTTTTACGTTTTAATAAAAAATATTTATCTTCTTTGTTTTATTCGGAACTTTTTAAATTTGCTGTACATTTCAAACTTTCATTTTTAATTTTAAAGATTTTGTTTAAGTTTTTCTCTCTCAACATATTAATTTTAGATAAAGTAAAAAATAGTGTGACTTAGTTAAAAATACAGGAGAAAATGTTTTTTTAAAAGTAGAAAAATTGTTAAAGTTATTTTATTAAAATTATAAATAAGGAATGAATTTCTATTATAAAATTAGAGGAATGATAAATACATTGGAGGGAAGTGGAATTTTCTAAAAAAGTATTTGATATATATACACACATACACTACGTTTATATAAGTTTAAATAAATTATTAATTATATAATATATCATGTTTATATTATTTTATTAAATAATACATTTTAATAAATTATATGTAATAATCTTATTTATAAAAGGAAATAAAAACATCACTTACTTGAATTTTACACTAAAAATAATATAGCTATCTTAATTTAGAATATTCTTTATTATTTAATTAAATTTTCATTTTAAACACTAAAATAACCATGACTAAGGATAAAAACATAAGAGAGCATTAAAAAATGTAAGATACTTAAAACTAACAATGTGTTTTTACAAAACCTAAACTCAATCACATTACAGAAATTTAAAACTTATATAAACTTCTACTTTAATTTATCATCTTTTATTTTTTTTCTATTTTTATAAAATGATGAAAACATTCTTACTTAAATCACAGTCGAAACAATTCATTTTAAAGTTAAAACCTTTTTTTAATAAGTAGTTTTTTTAATTTTAAAAACATATTATTAAACATATTTAATTGTGATAAACCTTGATTATAAATAATTTACAAACTAAAAATACTATCAATTTAATTTTAATTTAAATTATATAAAAAAACATTTATCTTATGCAAAGAAATGCTACTTCTAAACAATTTTGAGAAAGATGATATTTTTTCAAAAAATAAATTATATAATTTTAGTCTAAAAACAATGATTTTACACAGATTAAATATTTATTTTCAATAATAATATAAAAAAAGTTTGCTACAGAACAACTATTTTGTCTGAAGAAATGGAAGGGTTTCTTATTAGAGACGAAAATTAAATAAAAAAAAGAGGGTTTAGACGAAACCGTTTGTGCTTCAAATTATTACTGCATTACCACGCATCATCGCATGTCACATGTCATGCAGATGCGAATGCAAATTTTTCTTTCTTTTTCTTTAGTATATATACTCTCTTCAAAGTAGTGTTCTGATTGGTTTCTTCATTCCCAAACCTACTTACTCCTATTACGAAGACGACGCAGGTAATTTTCCGTTTCATTTAGATGGAAACAAAAAAATAGAGGAAAGAAATCCAGATGTTTGTCTGTTATTCTTCTGTCAGTTCTTTCGTTGTTTTTGGCTGTGTGAACTGGTGAATGTAATGATCTCGGTGTTTCTGTGTTGATTGTTTTGTTGTTGATTGCGTGCTGGATTTTGCCTTTTTTTTCTGTTAACGAACAGTGTTTTCGGTGTTTGATTTCTGAACTGATTTGACATTTCGCCGTTGTGATGTTGTTGATGTAGATTTAGTTTAAATTGTTCGATTGCGATGGCTAGGAAGATGCTTATCGACGGTGAAGCTGAATTGGTTCCAGGTGTTGAACAAGGGATGAATTTTGACTTCGACTTGTTTATTATTGGGGCTGGAAGTGGTGGCGTTCGTGCCGCTAGATTTTCATCCAATTACGGAGCTAAGGTTTGTAACTGTGTCGGTGCATAACAGTTTGCTCATAATGTTATGTAATTATATTGTTAAAGATGTTTAATCTGTGTAAACAACTTTGCTTTTGAGGAACTGAGTTATTGAAGCTTATCTGGATTTTTGGAGAGTGGTGAGATTTTTTTAATGTTTGAACAGCTTTTCAAGGTCCTTTTTGTCGTAATTCTGTAATTCTATGAAAGCAATTTTGTAATTCTATAAAAGCACGAGTTGTGTATATTTTAATATCCAAATGCAAATAGTACGGAAGGACTCTCTTTTCTTAATAACTTAACTAATCTTGTGTTATTGAGTGTTATTCTCTTACGTATATTACTGGTTAATTTGTTGCCTTATGTATAAAGTTCTGTGTCTGAAGGTGGGGATTTGTGAGCTTCCGTTTCATACCATTAGCTCAGAAACAATTGGAGGAGTTGGTGGAACGTAAGTCATAAATTTGACATCTCTTTCCTTTCTATATAGATTATTTTTTTCTGTCACTTTTCTCTCTTACGATGAAGACATTCTTTGTTAATTACACTGTGGGCAAAGACAACTAATGCATGCTTGAAGATAACTCTCCACTTCGATATGGGTTTCAAATTCTTCAAATTTTATGCTTCTTTCTTTACCAATTTTTATGCGATTGGTAATAAGATAATGGCTGAGTCATTGTAGTTCTTATGAAACATTTGTTCTCAAGCATGTTAAATGCTGTGCTGCTTGCAAATTTGTTACAGTAATCAAATGCCTCATATTTTTTCTATTTAACTAAATTCTAATTTGACGTGGCTTTGTCAAATCTTTAGGTAAAGTGCATATTGTTTGCCTTTTGCCAGATCAAACATTCACAGTGCTCTTATATATCTTCTTATTCTACTCATTATAGCTTTTCAGGAGATTTTTATTAAATAAAATTTTGTTCCCTAGTTTGCTAAACAAATTTGTGTGTGCTTACTTGTTCAGTCTTTCTCCTTGATTGTGAAGATTGTATTAGCATTTAAGTATGGTGCCATAGCAAAAATGGTACGGTGGATTTTATACCTTCATAGGCAATTTGTGAAGAGTGGACTGCTATGATGGCACCACAGCTTTGATGGCATGTTTATATGGTGGAAATTTAACCTTCCAATCCACCATATTCTGCCATCTGTCACTGATAATACTGTACTATATAAATCATGATATTGGCTCAGCTACATAAATTAGTAAGGGAAAAGACATAGAATTTCATTTTAGATCATCTTCTACAATTTGATCTATTTAGCGGGTATTTTCTTCCTTAACTCACAACTATATTGTTCCATGTAGCAGTACCCTTCTCCAACTCTAGCTAAACCCAGTCCATCTTACTGTTGTAGTTCTCTTGTACCTTTTTAATTGTCTCCATTCTCCAGACTGATGAAATTAACTTTGGGGAAATATCTTGAATGTTAGATGATAAAACCATCCCTACCTTGCAAGAAGGTGCATATAAGATAATAAAAGCATTCATGTACTTTCACCTAACAGGAAACCATTTATGGTAACTCAATTTGTATACAAGCAAACTGATGTCACTATTTCATTCACTTCTTGTCATGACAGGGAGCCTTTTTTTTTTTAATTTGGTTTAAGGACTTATTATACTTTATAGGATGTAAATTTTGACTTGTGAGCTTTAGAACATATAATGAGCAAGAATGTTATGTTATGAACTCATTTTTATCACTTGCAAAATCACTGGAAATTGGGAAATAAAATTATGTAGCAAGTTATTTATGCCAGTGTACAAGACTTTGTTCAACTGACTGCAAAGTGCAATGACGATCATTTGGTTTTTGGATCGAAGGGTCTTCTCTAAAAGAATTTGGAGGAACATAAAAGAAAAATCTGGCTTTAAATGATTCTATAGCAATTTTTGTTTTTTGATACAGCATAACGGTATTGATTGGTCCATCTAGCTAACCTGACGTAGGGGGATGTTGTATTGGATGGTGGGTTGAATTGTCATACACATTTTTTGGAAGCATACCCTGACTCTCTCTTTGGGCTGTAACGCCAAGATATATCAACAATTCAAAGTCTCGTTTCTTCAACTTCTGTATTATTTCTGTGTGGTATGCTGGTTGGCTGATGTTGAGTTTGGTTCAAATTAACATTCTAATGTAGTGAACATACTAGAAAAAGATAATTGTGTAACAGAGTCACTTTTTCTCTAAATCCTGTATTCCATCCTTTAGCTATCTCCTCAACGTCCAATGGTAGTCCTTCAACTATTGTAGTTAATGAAAATGCTTATGATTTTTTATTTTATTTCGAAGGTGTGTTATTCGTGGTTGTGTTCCCAAAAAGATTTTGGTCTATGGAGCATCTTATGGAGGTGAACTCGAGGTAAGGATTTGTTCTTAAAACAATTGCTGTTAACATGAATTAGTTATTGGGTATATAACATGATTGTTGTAATTTTTGCTCTCTGTAGCCATAACCTTGTGCTCTACTTACGCACTAGACCTTTCAACACCATTTTGCTTTTTTACCTTTGCAAGACACTATTTCCACCAATTGAAACACAATTTCCGGAAGTAGATTTTTTCTTTCATATCTCTAAAAGGAATAATTTAAGGCCTGTTTGTTTAAGCTTAGGAAAAAGGGTTTCTCAATTATTACATTGAAATTTGTTATCATAATTGGATAAAGAAGAAGAAATAGAAAAAAATAATGTTGCTCGGTCTTGTGCAAAAGCAGAATATAAGGCTATGACTGTTGGTGTGGATCAAACAACTCCTTTAAGAACTATAGTTCTATGAAATTCAGCCAATGAATTTGTATTGTGATAATCAGACAGCTCTTCACATTTCCTCTAATCCAATGTTTCATGAGATAACATTGCCATTTTGTGCGAGAGAAGCTGCTGCACAAGGAGATTACTACGAGTTTGTCAGCTCAAATAATTAACTTGATGATATTTTGAAAAAATCCTTGGGATCTCAAATTTAATTTATATTTTCCAAATTTGGAGTATACAATTTATATGCTACAGCTCAAGGGGGAGGGCTACATAAATATATGTATTTAAGTTATATGTCTTGTAGTGGTCAGTTTTTCTTTTTTCTGCTATAGCTGTTTGGGCAGGTGCAACAGTCTGCACTCCTGCTATCACAATGTACCTATTTTACTTTTGTTACACACACACACACATATGTGTTGTAGTAGCTGAATGAAAAATACAAGTTTTTTTACCTAAAAAGTTCAGATTCAAGTTTTGTTTATAAAGCTTATCCTGGGGCATCCCTCCTACATGAAAATTGAGTACATGTGCCTCGTCTAAGCTTTTAGTAAGTGTTCAGTTTATATGTTATCAGAACTTATGTGATGCAGTTACATTAGGATTGGTTCAATTCTCATCAAATATTTATGAAAAATAATATTATATTCATCAGATAATGTATTGGTTTTCCCTTTATGTTTATTATTCATGCAGGTTCATATTGGTGTTTCTTATATCATCATCTGTATACATTCTACTAAAATGTATGATTGTTCTTTGACAGGATGCCAGGAATTATGGGTGGGAATTGAGTGAGAAAGTTGACTTCAATTGGAAGAAGCTCTTGCAAAAGAAGGTATTTCCAGATTTTACTTTTGTTTTATAATATATAGTACTGTTATTTCTTCTAGATTTTTAAAATGAAATTAGTATCTCTTCCTTAAAGATTTTGGATTGACTTTGATTTTCTAGATGTTTTATATTATAAACTGTAAGTGCATGTCCTCCTGCTTGTTTGCTTATATTGAAGCAGAAAACAGCTTATTTATTAGTTGTTAACCTTGTCAATTGGTGTTTTGTGATCCATGTAATGAACCTCACGTAGCAAGGTAAAACTTTGTTGTTGTTTTTGTGTATGTTGTTGGTTGTTCAATAATTTTGTTTTTGTCAAACCACAGACAGATGAAATAAACAGATTAAATGGAATTTACAAGAGGTTGTTATCCAATGCGGGGGCTAAATTATTTGAAGGCGAGGGAAAGATAGTTGGTCCAAATGAGGTTGAGGTGACACAATTGGATGGCACAAAACTGTCCTATTCTGCTAAGCACATATTGATTGCAACTGGCAGCAGGGCTCAACGTCCAAATATTCCAGGACAGGTGAATTTACTTGTTTTGAAATATTATTGCAAAATGATCCTACTGACATGATTGTTCCTTTTATGAGTAAATATTTTCAATGTATCTTAGGAATTGCAACAAGAAGATTACGGTAGGAAAAAAACGAAGAAATAGTGACTGAATTGTAAGATGTTAGATTTATATGGCGTGTGTAATAATGATAATGTGATAAAGCAATTCTCATTCCTTACATTACATCTATTCATTCTAATAATTAGATCAAATTCTTGGATATTATAGTTCAATCAAAGAAAGCTAGCTCAAGAAGACTTGCAATTTGCAAACCATCATTGTTGTTGTTGGTGGGTGATGGTAAGAGAGCCCAAAATCCATCATATGCCCATGGTGGGTGGCATGGTGACAAATGGTGGACAAAAACATATGTCATATATGTAAAGTACTAAAAAAAGTGTAGATATAAATAAAATCTAAAATCAGTAAAGATAAATTAAAAAACTAAAAGACAGCAGATATAAATACTAAAAAATAGATATAATTATAAACAACTAAAATCCATAAATAAATAAAACTAAACAAATAGAAGATGTATAAACTAAGAAACTGCCAATAACAATGGATTACATTCCCTAGAAAACATGAGAAGTTTCATGAGTTCACAATAACCAACTACTAACAAAATGATAAAAACATAATACATAAAATAAAGTCTCTAGCTTCTTCCTCATGCCCAACATAATACTTTTGTTCTTTGTTATCATGAAGCGAAGCATATCCTCTTCTTATCCATCACAATAACCAACTCCTAACAAACTCATTCAGGATTTTAAAACAAGAAAAACATCATAAATACCTAACAAACTCATCCAGGAGTTCAAAACAACAAAATGATAAAAACATAATGCAAACATAAAAGAAAGTCTCTAATCCTCTTCCTCAACCCCCAGCGTGGTACTCTTCTTTGTTTTGATTAAGTGAAAGCATATCCCTCTCCTTCTCCCTCGGACTCTTCAAAAATTAAACATGACCCCTTCTTTGGATTTATCATCCTCATCATTTTCTTGGACTACTAGCTTCTTTATTGAAGATCCCGTCACTGCTTGTTTTTTAGATGTTTGGGCAGTTGTAAGAGTAGCACTTCCACTTGTTGGCTCCTCTTTTTCTTCTTTGTTTTGTGCCTAGAAATTTGATCTCATGGAGAAGAAACAAGTAGAAGGATAGAATTGTTTGATCAAATGAAGTTGAATAATAGTGTCAACCGTTGCATGCAAAATTACATGGCTTAGAAAACTTCAACAATTACAGATTGGACATACGGAGGGAATCTGATGCAACTTAATCCACAAATTGCTCAAAATGGAATTGTTTATCACAATCACAAATCCTTCATTAAGAACGCAAAGAAGATGAAAATGAAGAAGGTTGAAGATGAAAGGCGTTACAATCAAGCATGATTAATGAGTCAATGAGGATTGAACACAGATCATGAATCCTCGATGAGAATCAATAGTTCTCTCTCATAAACCTAAAGGAGTTATACTCTCTCTTAAGCAAAGCTTATTTCAATTATGCAAAAAAAGTTCAGTTGTCTACAAGTAATTGGCACCAATATATTTGTAGATCCTTGGCCCTAGTTAGCGTTCAACATTGTTGGGCCTCATCTAAACATACTTAAGCCCAATTAAAAGCATCACTACCCTTAAATTTGAAATTTTCACATAAAATAGTTTTCTCATTGTCATGGCTTGTTTGAGAGAATAAGACATTTCCAGAAGCCACATCTATGTCTTTGCTCATTTAGCTGAATAAGGAAAAGTCAGTAAGTGAATTGAGTTACTAATTTTGTCTCAATTTTTCATGTCAATACAGTTAGCGACAAATTTTCAGTCACTAGTTCCATCTCCAATCTCTTGACACTCTTAGTTCCTTGATCTGGAAAATCCTTTCTTATTTACTCATGGTAGGCGTGTATCATAATCAAACTTGTGATAATCACACTCCTCTTCAAATTGATATAATCCACAACACATGATTTATCATTTTGTGAGATAAAAAGTGTTCTCAAGAGAAACACCATTGATTTTGTTAGCTTCAGTGAGTCAGTGACTAACATGCAAGTATCTTCACTAAATCTCTCGTGTAGATTGTATTTGTAAGAAGTTTGGTCTATGTGACATATATGATCTTGCTTGAGGAGGAGTCTTAAATATCTAAGGCAATTGCTTCCTGCACCATATCATTTATGACATGCACCCAACACAATTTAAAACCCAACATTGCCCATGATTTTATTTTTGCTTATGGATGCACAAATTCGGAAGTGAGTTTTATACATTCTAGATTTCAAAATCTGGAAGGTCATTTTTGTATTTCATTTAAGCTCCCAGATGATCATATCCGGAATTGAGTTATAAGTTCCGGATTTCCATATCCGAAATTGTGTGCTGTAAATGGTGTTGAGGATTGAGATTCATAACTCATTTATGTTTACTTACGGATCTTGACATCCGGAAGGTCATTTATGTTGTTCAGGTAAGCTTCTGGATGGTGAAATCCAGAAGTGACATATTAGTTTCGGATTTGTATATCTGGAACTTTGTAATTTGACTTACAGATATGAATATCCGGAAGGCAAAATTTTTAAATCATTAAGGACAAAACAGGCATTTCACGTCAGTGTGTTGGGTGTAGGTCTGAATTGATATGGTGTCGGGAGAATCAACCAAGATTTAATTATGTAAATAGGGAAATGTTGTATACCTTAATTTTGGGGATTCAGATAGATACTTCTTTCTTTCCCTAATCCTTCACATTATTTACTATTTGCGTTATGAAAGCACAACAAACAAAACAAAAAATGATGACAATATATGTAGATAAACTTTTTGCATTATATAGAGAAGATTTGCGAGGAAATGCATACATAATCAATTATTATATAAATAAGAATAAAATATTTACGTACATAATCAATTATAAAGAAAGTATCGTATGTTTAGAAATATTATTTTATTATTTACATTTGTATATAAAAACGTTTATTATATATTTTATTAATATATTATAAAAGTATCAAATTTTTTAATATAAAATATAATAACATATATATTTAAAATAAAAATATTAAGATAATAAGTAAAAATAAATAAATAAATTTAAATTTTGATATTTTAATCTATTATTATTTCTAATATAATTTATTTATTTATTAAAATAGATATTAATTTTTTATTTTAATTTAAAGTTTGTTTTAACTTTAATTTATATTTCAAAAAATTATTTTCATATCAAACTACCTCCAAAAACTATTTAAAATATATATATATATATATATATATATATATATATATATATACCTTATTCTATCACATCAAGTCAACTATAAACTTTTCACTCTTTTCTTTTTATTTTCCACTTTCTTTCCTTTAATCCAAACAATCTCACTTTCCACCTTCTTTCTTTTCTTTTCCACACCCCTTTTAATTCAAGCAAAACATAATTGTACTTTGTCTATCCAACAATTCCTGTACAAACACATATAAAACATACTCAGGAATAAATTTTTCATAATTTTCTAACAAACACGAGAATGTTCATTCCTGCCCTCATTCACAGAAACAAGAGACGGTGACAGGAAACAAAGGCACCCTAAATGATGATATCTTTTGTTTATAAATAACACCCGTTGTGATTGGTTTTTCTGTTATCATCTCTATTGCTTATTATTGTTTCTTTATTTTTTATCACATAACTTGGTCGATGGTTAAATCCGTTTCTACAATAACTTAACAAGGTGATATCACTAAATATTGTCAATCCCGTCTCTCCCTCCAAAAAAATCCCCTTTTTCACCAAATTTACATTTGTACTTTCCTTTGAATGTTTGACTAAAGGGAAAAAAATGTGTGGAAAGTTATATTTTTAAACTTTTGATTAATGGATTTTAGGTTGTTCCACTATCCCTCACTCCCGAAAAATGCTTCTTATACATTATTGACATTGACATTCTTGATTAAAATGGAGCCATTTAAAATTTTAGGATGTTTGTAATCTAGTGCTGTTGTCTTATTGTGCAGGAGTTGGGTATAACATCTGACGAGGCGCTAAGTATAGAGGATCTTCCTAAAAGAGTGGTGATTCTTGGAGGAGGGTGTGTCTCTTATCTTTTTATGTGTTTTTAGTTTAACTACTTAGTATCTCTGGTGGTTACTTTATATTTTATTTTTCAGTTATATTGCTGTGGAATTTGCATCTATATGGCGTGGGATGGGTTCTGAAGTTCATTTAGTTTTCAGAAAGGAACTTCTGCTAAGGTTTGGCTTTGATATACTTCTTTCATGTTTAAGTTTTTAGTAGTCATAATCAAGCCTTCTGGATATGTGTATTTTTGTCCTTGTTTGCTTTAGTTTTAACTTTAGCAAATCAATGTAGACATGTATTTAATTGGTGTGGAAACATTTTTTTTCCTTAACCTTGCATTATTTGAAACACTTTGCAAATAGAAGTGTTGTCTTTATTACTTAATATTGGTAATACAAATGTTGAAAGAATTAGTGTCAGAATTGGTCACACGGGGGAGGATGGTAATGCATTGTTCCATGTTGAGAAGAGAAAAATTGAGAAGGAATATAATTGATTTTGTGTGTTGTATGCACACTTGAGTATTCTTATTTTTAATGAAGAGATACAATTTTTGGTAAAATCTAATCTAATAGTGTGAAATATTTGGTAAGATATTCCTAACCCTATCCCTATCAAATCATATCTCTTTACTCAAATAGTTATATTGTGATTGAAAATAAGATAAATTCTAAAATTTGACAGCTTGGTATAGTTTTGAGGGGTTTGACAACTATAATTTAATCATCCTAATGTAATGGGTTTTCTATAACATATGATATTGTATTAGAACTGCCTTGACTTATTTTGATCATAATTATTACCGAAAAATAATAAAACTCTTCTGTTGCAAAAATTCGTGTCTAAAATTTCATTTGTCCAATAGTAGTACTGTTAGATACATAAAAGGTAATTTCATAGTATACACTCTTTTGAGAGAGCTACCTTTTCCTATTCAAATTTGGGGATTTGAATCTATGAAGCTCGGACACGGCATGGAGACTCCGTTTTTGCACTTCCGACACACTGTGGACACGGACACGCAACGAATGCGTGAACGACATGGTGTCAGATACATCTATATGGGCCAGACATGGCCCTGTTCTTGGACGCACCAAAAATGACACGGTCCACCCTTTCAATATGTCTTTTACTCAGAAATCTCTAGCCAATCCATTCTAATTTTAAAAAAATTGAAAGAAACAAGGAACAAATAATATAATGATTCCTTAAATATGATTTATAATCTTAAAATATCCCATTTTATACGGTATAAATTACACAAAATTATAGAAGAGGGAAGAAAAAAGAAAGATGAAAAAAAAAACCATGAGTTACAGCCAATGTTGTTAAGATCGCGAGTATACTCTCAAACTCGAATGATTCAACGAGTTTGGAGGGGAAAGCGAGTTGACTCGAACGGTGGATCGTCACCTGTGCGGATCGGAGTGAGTAGGTGTTAGGAACCAAGAATTATAAAGAGAAGAAAAGAAAGGTTTTTTATTGAATAGACAGAAAAGAACAAGAAATAGGAGAGCACTCTCTCCTTCAAGGGCTTCCCCTTCACAAAGAGCTAAAGCTCAATCTACAAAAATTTTACACACTCCCCCTCTTCTTCTTTCTTATTTATATCTAACTAGCAAATCAAATAACAAAGTCATGACTATTCTAATTCTAACTAACTCTTCCTCTATGTGTAACCTAACAATACACTCTTCCAAAAAACAACCTTGTCCTCAAGGTTGGAACAGTGGAACCTTGACTTCATGGCTCATCTTCAACACCATGATCTTTATCTACTCTCCTGAAAGTATTGTGATATTGTCTATCATAGGGAGGGAACCCATTGGCTACTGCATGCAAATTCAGGTCTGGAGGCTTAGGTGGTGG